>ERZ842401.2784-NODE-2784-length-22796-cov-13.015127_pt1 | contig 22796 bp, 16 predicted proteins | sample MGYA00521270_ERZ842401 | MGnify/ENA primary metagenome ERZ842401 (study PRJEB31892, sample SAMEA3878208) | bioreactor metagenome | biome: Moose rumen | place: Sweden | collected 2011-10 | study: EMG produced TPA metagenomics assembly of the PRJEB12797 data set...
CAAAAGATAACGCAGATGAATGAACATTTGGAGGATATAAGTATTGGTTAAAAATTACCTGCATCACTTTCATCGCCTGTGCCACCTTCGGTATCACCCCGCAAGGGCAGATGTCCCCTGGGCGACGGCAGGGAAAGTGATGCAGGTAATTTTTTCATCGTTACTAAAAAGGGTCGGCCTCACGCTATATGTGAGGTTAGCGGTCCATTAGCGTGGCAGTATATGCTCAAAAATGGCTTATTTTGACTATACCCTGCCACGTTAATGGACCCATAGGAGCACTTGGATGCATAAAAAGATATAAGTGTTTATTTGCTGACCAACTCTTTGATACGATTCATATAGGATCTGGTATGGGCAAAGAAAGGCTGTACGTCCTCCTTCTTCCAATCGAAAAGGTCATCGTAGTCTCCGCTATGCCGCATAGCCTGAAGGCGAGAGAGCAGTTCTCCGTCTTTGGGATCGAGAATGCCTGTCTTGACGAATTCCTTGTGAATCATCACGTTGACTCCTTCATGCGTCTTCACTGTAATACCCTTGTGGAGCAACAGGGCGGAGGAGACATAGTATGCGGCATAGTACAACCTGTTGGCTGCTAATGTCCAGTGGTTAAGGCGTGCGTTATCTTCCGCTTCAATGAAAGTGGACTCGGCCTTTTCAATCCGGTATTCGACCAGAAGCCTGCGTTCTTCATCCGTCAATGACATAATCTGATTCCTTCTTCTTGGATGGCTTTGTACAAAGGTGTGAAACTGCGCTTTTCCCAGTCCTTTTCAGTATAAAGCAGGGGATTGACCATAGCATCGTTATCGTACCCCAACAACATGAACGGGTAGGCATAGCGTGAGAAATCCTCCGGTGACAGACGGTCTTTGTTGACCAGAATCAGCAGGTCCCAGTCAGAGTCGGGACGGGCATCATTTCGCGCACGCGATCCAAAAAGAATCACGTCCGAAACGGAACCGGAGATCTGCCGCGCCAGTTCAGTCAGTTTATCCATCAGATTATTCGCTTCCATAGACAGTTCCTGACACTTTGTGCAAAATTAGCAATAATTCCGTTAGTTGCAACTTGATTGGTCTCAATCATTTTATCCCACAACCACGGCATTTCGTGGATTAATCGGAGCAGGGTGAAGGAAGGACGCGGAGAATTGATAATATCTGAATAACTCCCGGTAATTTTTTCATCGTTACTAAAAAGGGTCGGCCTCACGCTATATGTGAGGTTAGCGGTCCATTAGCGTGGCAGTATATGCTCAAAAATGGCTTATTTTGACTATACCCTGCCACGTTAATGGACCCATAGGAGCACTTGGATGCATAAAAAGAGGATATCCTAAGTCAATTTGACTTTTGGTCACCCTGATTAATGGACTGTGCCGGAGGAGCGCGGAAACAAAAAAGGCCGGAGGCATGCGCCGCCCGGCCTTTCGTGCACCTCTAGGGACTCGAACCCTAGACCCGCTGATTAAGAGTCAGCTGCTCTACCAGCTGAGCTAGAGGTGCAGTATGTCAAATTCACTCGTTTCGTCGTGACCCGTTCGGGGCTCGAACCCGAGACCCCATCCTTAAAAGGGATGTGCTCTACCTACTGAGCTAACGGGTCCCCGAATTGGGATTGCAAAGGTATCGCAATTGAAATTAATTTCCAAATATTTTTTACATTTTTTTCAATTCTTCCCGCCAAAATTCCGCGCTCACGTCGGAAGGCATGCGCCAATCACCTCTGGGCGAGAGGGATACGCTTCCCACCTTGGGACCGTCAGGAAGGCATGACCGCTTGAACTGCTCCCTGAAGAAGCGCCTGTAGAACACGTCGAGCCATTTGCGTATCGTAGCTTCGTCGTAGCGGCCGCCAACGCTGCTGCCGGGCAGCGACTCTCCGGCAGACAAAGGATTTTGGGAGAAGTCTGCCGGAGAGTTATGCCCGGCAGCTCCGAACGCCTTCCTTGCGAGGAAGAGCACCTTGGCGGGGCTGAAACCCCAGCGCATGACCTGGTAGAGGAAGAAGTCGTGCAGTTCGTAGGGCCCCACGATGTCTTCGGTGACCTGGGTGATTTCGCCCTTGTCGCCGGCGGGAAGGAGCTCCGGCGAGATGGGAGTGTCCACGATGTCGCGGAGCACTTCGGTCGCATCGGCAAAGTGCTCGGAGGCCGCCCAGCTTACTAGGGTACGCACAAGAGTCTTGGGCACAGAAGCGTTTACGCCGTACATGCTCATGTGGTCGCCGTTGTATGTGCACCAGCCGAGAGCGAGCTCGGAGAGGTCGCCTGTGCCCACCACGATGCCGCCTTCCTGGCCTGCGATGTCCATGAGGATCTGCGTGCGCTCGCGGGCCTGGGCGTTCTCGTAGGTGGTGTCGGTTAGCCCGGGAGGATGGCCGATGTCGGAGAGATGCTGCCTGACCGCCGGCACGATGGACACCTCGCAGCGCGTCACGCCGAGTTTCTCCATCAGGAGGTCGGCGTTGCCGCGGGTGCGGCCGGTGGTGCCGAAGCCTGGCATGGTGACCCCTATGATGCGGGAGCGATCCCAGCCGAGTTTGTCGAAGGAGAGGGCGGTCACGAGCAGGGCGAGGGTGGAATCGAGCCCTCCGGAGATGCCGAGGACGGCCGTCCTGCAGCCTATATGCTCCAGCCTGTTGCAGAGGCCGAGTGTCTGGATGTCAAGGATTTCGCGGCAGCGGGCGGATAGTTCGGCCGGATTGCCCGAGGGCACGAACGGATGCGGATCCACGGCGCGGAGGAACTCCTTTTCGAAGTCGGTGGGAAACGGCCCCCCGGCGTCGACGATGGTGAAGTCCTGCCGTGTGTAGACGTCGCGGAAGTTCACGTTCCGCTCCCGTACGCTCTCCAGCTTGGCAAGGTCGAGGTCGGCGTAGATTGCGGAGCTCCCGAGGCGGAAGCGCGGGTTCTCGGCGAGCAGCACGTTGTTCTCGTAAATGAGGGAGGATCCGCCCCAGACCAGGTCCTGGGTGCTTTCGCCGTAGCCGCAGCTGCAGTAGACATAGGCTGCGTTCAGGCGGGCGGAAGTGCTCTGCACGAGCATCTTCCGGTAGTCCTGCTTGCACAGCGCCTCATTGGAGGCGGAAAGGTTAAGTATGAGGTTCGCCCCGGCAAGGGCGGCGAAGGTGCAGGGCGGAAGGGGGACCCAGAGGTCCTGGCAGATCTCGACGCCCACGACGGCCCTGCCGAGCCGGAACAGCTGCCTGATGCCTATGGCGGTCTGCTGGCCTGCATAGGTAATGCTCTGAGGTTCAGTGAGTTTGTCCCCGCTCTGGAACCAGCGCATCTCGTAGAATTCGGCGGCGTTTGGCAGATAGGTCTTGGGCACGATGCCGAGTATGCGGCCGGCCTTGAGGAGGATGGCGCAGTTGTATAGCCTGCCCCTGAAGGGAACGGGGGCTCCTATGGCAATGAGCGGAGCGGCCCCTCCCGGAGCCGCCGAAGCCTGCACTGCGGTTTCGGCGAGAATGCGGGCCACGGCCTCCTCGGCGCCTGAGAGCAGATGCTCCTGCGCGAAGAGGTCGGCGCAGGTGTAGCCGGTGACGCAGAGCTCCGGGAAAACCACCACGGACGCCTCGCGGGCAAGGGCCTCGGCGGCCAGTGCAATTATTTCGTCTCCGTTCTTCGCGGGATTGGCCGGCCATACCCTCGGCATGGCGGCGGCAACCCTCATGAAACCAAAACTGTTGTCTGTCATGGGCTGTGAAAATTAGTCTTATTCCTCTATTATCCGCAGGCGCCTGTCGCCGTCGGGCCTTATGGACTGCTGCTTCTGCAGGTATCCCTTCAGGAGGTCGCTGGAGGTGCAGCCGAGCAGGGTGCCTTCGTCGTGACGCGGGGATGCGAGTATGGAGGTTACGTAGCTGTTCGTGGCAATCTTGTATTTCTTTGACTTGCAGAGCTTCTTGCCGTCGGAGTCGAAGACGTCGACCCTGTGCACGTCGAGGTAGTCGTCCTTGTTCAGATAGACGTCGGCGCGGAAGCCGCTGATGACGGGCAGGCCGTACTTCGGGTCGCCGGCGTTGACGTCGATGACCATCTGCGCGAGCTCCTTCGCCGTGACTTCGATGACCACCGACTCGTTGCCGAAGGGATCGGTGCGCAGGACGTCGGCAAGGGTGAAGGCCCCGGCCGCGTGCTCGTCGGTGCGGATGCCGCCCATGTTGGAAATCGCGAAGTCGGCCCCGGTCTCGGTGCGCCAGGCGTCGGTGACGAGGTTGCCCATCTCCACCACCGTGGTGATGGGCTCTTCAAGCTCGGTCAGGGCGACCTTGAACTCGGGATTGTCGCTGAAATAGTTGACTATGTTCTGGACGAACCCGTCCTTTGCGGGCCAGGCGCGGACGTCGATGAGCGTGGCCTCTTTGCCTACCACCTTGCCGTCCTCGAGGTAGTAGCGGGTGAGGGAGGCGTAGCGCAGCTTGTTCTGGGTCTGGGTTATCATCACGCCGTTCTCCATGGTGCAGGGAACCTTGGTGTGGCTGTGCCCGCCTATGATGCCGTCGAACTGCGGGAAGGCGTCGGCCATCCTGAGGTCGTCTTCATAGCCTATGTGCGAGAGCAGGAGGCACACGTCGCTCTTTTCCCTGACTTCGGGGAGGTACTGCCGCACCGCATCCTCGGGATTGACGAAGGTGATGCCCCTGGCCCTGTCGACGTGGCAGTCGGGGATGCCGCGCTCGTTGACCTGCAGCAGCCCCAGCACGCCCACGCGGATGCCGTTAACGTCGAATATCTCGTACGGGCGCAGGTGGACGCCCATTTCCTCGGGCGGCAGCACGTTGCAGCACAGATAGTGGAAATGGCTGCGGTCGATTACTTTGGCAAGGGTGGCGGCGCCTCCGTCCAGCTCGTGGTTGCCCAGGGTGCTGGCGTTGAATCCCACCGCGTTCATGAGTGCCGTCATGGGGTAGCACGGCTCGGGGTAGAGGTCGTTGATGGGATTGCCGGTGCGGTTGTCGCCCGCCGAGAAGACGAGCAGCTGCGGGTAGACGGCCCTCAGGCTGTCGGCTATGGCTGCGAGCTGCGGAAAATACTCGATTGTGGCGTGCATGTCGTTGACCGACAGGATGGCTACCGTCTGTTTGTTCTGGGCGGAGACCGAAACGCTCAGGAAAACTGAGAGCAGGAAAAATGCAATTGTCTTTTTCATTTTCATATCCAAATATAGCATCTTTCCCGCAGATTTGCAACTGCCGGGGGAAATGTGTATCTTCGCCGTTACTTATGACCACACACATCGTTATCATGGCAGGCGGGCAGGGCACGCGTCTCTTCCCCCTCAGCACCCCCGAAAAGCCCAAGCAGTTCCTCGACCTTGCGGACAGGGGGCGCAGTCTCATCCAGCTCACCTACGACCGTTTCCTGCAGGTCGACCCGGCCGCCCGCTTCTGGGTGGTGACCGGGGCGGACTACGTCCACCTCGTAAGGGAGCAGCTTCCCGACATCCCGGAGGAGCAGATAATAGCCGAGCCCGAGCCCCGCAACACCGCGCCCTGCATTGCGCTGGCCTGTTGGAAGATAAAAAGCCGCTTCAAGGATGCTAACATAATTGTTACGCCTTCTGACGCTTTTGTTTCGCGCCCTGATTTATATGCAATTACATTGAAAGAGGCGCTTGAGTTTACGGCGAACCGTAAAGCCATAGTAACGGTGGGGATAGAGCCCTCCGAACCCCATACGGGCTACGGATACATCCATCGGGGAGCCCCCGAAAAGGGCGGAATCTACAAGGTCCTCTCCTTCCGGGAGAAGCCCTGCAGGGAGGTGGCGGAGCGGTATCTCGCCGAGGGCGGATACTACTGGAACGCCGGCATCTTCGTGTGGAACGCCGACACCATCGAGGGCGAACTCCGCTCCTTCGCTCCGCAGATTGCGGAGGTGATGGACTCCATAGAACCGTATTTTTTCACCCCGTCGGAAGGGGAGGCCCTGCAGCGGTTCTTCCCCTCATGCGAGAAGATTTCAATCGACTACGCGGTCATGGAAAAGTCCTCTGACGTATATGTCATAGGCGCCTGCTGGCCCTGGTCGGACCTGGGCAGTTTCGCCGCCATCGAGGCGGTTACGGGCAAGACCATCCCGCAGGAGATAAAGGACGCCCAGGACGCCTATCAGGCGGCAAAGAAGAAGAATGCCTGAGGGGCGATCTAGCCGCCGTTGGCCATGCGGTAGACATCCAGCATGGAGGCGCGGTCCAGCACCTTGAAGCTGCCGGTGGTGATGGTCCCGCCGCGCGAGCAGCGTTCCGCCATCACGGCCATCTCCTCTTCGGTGGCCTTCCTCCCTATGAGTCCGGGAATGTCCGTGGGCATGCCTATGCGAGTGTAGAAGCTGCGCATCGCCTCTATTCCCAGTTTCCCGAGGCTCCGGTCGGACAGTCTCGCTCCGGCGGAATCCAGCGGGTTCACGTCCATGACCTTTTCGGCGAAGCGGGCGAACCGCGAAGGATTCACGTCCATCACATACTCCGCCCAGTGGCACCAGAGCGCCGCGAGACCGGCCCCGTGGGCCACTCCGTACATCGTGCTCAGCTCGTGTTCGAGGCGGTGCGTGCCGAAGTCCGACCGGGCGCCGCATCCGGTGAGGCCGTTGTGCGCGAGGCTGCCGCTCCACATGATGGAGGCCCTCAGAGCGTAGTTCTCCGGGTCTTTCAGAACCGCCTCGCCCGCGGTGCGCACGCTGCGCATGAGGCCTTCCGCCACCGCGTCGGTAATCGGCATGGCCTCGTCGGGAGAGAAATAGCGCTCCATGGTGTGCATCATGATGTCGGTCACGCCGCAGGCGGTCTGGAAAGCGGGGAGGGTGAAGCTGCGCTCGGGGTTCATGACGGCGAACTTCGGCCTGCATAAATCGCTGTTGCAGCCGCGTTTCTGGCCCTTTTCGGTGTTGGTGATGACGCTGCTGTCCGACATCTCGCTGCCCGAGGCGGGGATGGTGAGCACCACTCCCACCGGGAAGGAGGCCTGCGGGACGGCCTTCGAGTCGTAGAAGTCCCACACGTCCCCGTCATAGGCAAGGCCGTAGGCTATGGCCTTGGCGGAATCGATGACGCTTCCCCCGCCGACCGCAAGGATGAAGTCGACGTTCTCTTTCCGGCATAGCCCTATTCCCTCGCGGACGAGGCTCAGGTGGGGATTGGGGACCACTCCGCCGAGCTCCGCGAAGGGGAGTCCGGCTTCGGCGAGAAGGGCTTCCACTTTGCCCAGCAGGCCGCTTCTCACCGCGCTTCCGCCGCCGTAGTGGACCAGTACTTTGCGGGCGCCGTATTTTTTCAGGAGCCCCGGCAGGGCTGCTTCGCTTTCGCGGCCGAAGACCACTTCGGTCGGGGTGAAATATTTGAAATCTGTCATGGCATGTGTATCGTTACTTTCGAGGGGTCGGTTCCGGGGGCGGCGGAAAGCACCCTGCAGGATTCGACGCGGCCGTCTTTCCAGGAGAATGCGAGGGTGAGCCCGGCCCGTGTGCGGACGCCTTCAAGGGAGCCTTCGGACCATTCGGAGGGGCAGGCGGGGAGGAGCCATATCTCGTCGGCGTCCGACTGCACGAGCATTTCCAGCACGCCCGCGCAGCCGCCGAAGTTGCCGTCTATCTGGAACGGGCTGTGGGCGTCGAGCAGGTTGGGGTAGGTGCCTCCGCCGTGCCTTGCGCCGGGGCCGCTGTAGTCGTCGGGGGACACGTACCTGAGCAGGCGGCGGAGCAGCCTGTGGGCGCCGTCGGCGTCATGCAGGCGGGCATAGAGGTTGACCCTCCAGCCGCAGCTCCAGCCGGTGGTCTCGTCGCCCCTGATTTCAAGGGTGCGGCGGCAGGCGTCGGCGATTTCCCCTTCGGGGGGAATCTGATGGCCCGGATAGAGCCCGAACAGGTGCGACTGGTGGCGGTGCTGCGGCTCGGCGTCTTCCCAGTCGTGGTACCACTCCGCAAGCTTGCCCCAGGCGTCGGCGCGGTAGGGGAGAAGCTTCGCGGCGGCCTCCTGCGCCTCCTTCGCGAAGTCCGGGTCAAGCCCGAGTTCGGCGGCGGCCAGGGCGGCGTCGGTGAGGCACTCGCGTATCATCGCAATGTCGGCCGTGCCGCCGTAAAGGGTGGCTCCCACGAAGCCGGAGGGTGTGCGGTATTTGTTTTCGGGCGAAGTGGAGGGGGAGGTGATGAGGAAGCCGTCCTTCGGAACCAGCCAGTCGAGGCAGAATTCCGCGGCGCCCTTAAGGACGGGGTAGTATTCCTCCAGGAAGGCCCTGTCCCGTCCGAAGAGGTAATGCTCCCAGATGTGGGTGGAAAGCCAGGCTCCGCTCATGTTCCAGTCGGCCCAGCATGGATCGCCGGTGCCGAGGCCCACCGGAGTGGCCATGGCCCAGATGTCGCTGTTGTGTCCGGCGGCCCAGCCCCTGGATGCGGCGTAAAAATCGCGTGCAACGGCCTTTCCGTTCCCGCTGAGCTCCTTGAGGAAGGAAAACAGGATGTCGTGCATCTCGGGCAGCGCGGCGCTCTCTGCGGCCCAGTAATTCTCTTCGAGGTTGATGTTGGTGGTGTAGTTGCAGCTCCAAGGCGGGTCGGTGCTCTCGTTCCAGAGGCCCTGCAGGTTGGCCGGCACCCCCGGGGTGCGCGAGGAGCAGATGAGAAGATACCTCCCGTACTGGAAATAGAGCACTTCGAGGCCGGGGTTGTGCACCCCGGAGTCGGTGTATTCGAGAAGCTGGACGTCGGTGGGAGCGTCGTTGGGATAGTCTCCGAGATTCAGGGAAACGCGGCCGAACAAACGTTTGTAATCGTTTGCCGCACGGTTTTTCACCGCCCAGTAGGGCTGTCCCATGACTTCCGCCGACTGCCTCAGGGCGGCGTCGCGGTATTCCTTGAGGGGAAGGGAGCGGCTGCCCGCGAAGCTCGTTGCGTTGGAGATGTAGACGGTTGCCGCACAGGGACTTTCGTAGACCGTCCTGACTACCGTGCGGAAGTGTATGCCGCGCCCGGGGTCGTAGACGAACTTCTCGTCAACCCCCCGGTAGTAACCCGGGAAGGCATGCCAGGCGGCGTATCCGTCCACCATGAAGCCGTCCGCAAAACGGGTGATTTCATGCGGCAGCGGGCAGTCGTAGCCGAGCGTGAAGTCCACCCCGGCGGGGTCTTCCACCCGTATGACTATCGCCGAGTCGGGGGAGGAGGCGAAATAGTTCACCCTCCGGCTGCCCGATACAGCTTCGGCCACGGCGTCCTCGAGGTTGAGGCTGCGGCGGAAGCCCTCGGGGGAGCCGCTTCCGTAGCGGATGAAGAGGGTTCCCAGCGGCTGGTAGCTTTCGCTGAAATGCCCCTGGAGGCCGCGCTGGGCCTTTTCGGCCGCGGGATAGTCTTCCTTTTCGAGAAGTTCTCGCACCTTCAGGAGGGGTGCAGGGCCCTTTTCGCGGGCGAGCCGCTGCATGTCGGGGTGGCCGTCCCCGGCGTCGGGCTCCCCGGTCCACAGGGTTATGTCGTTGAGCGACAGGCGGTCTTCGAGAACTCCCGAATAAATGGCCGCGCCGAGTTTGCCGTTGCCTATCACCAGGGTCTCCTCGAAATACTCCGCGGGCCTGTCATACCACAGGGTGAGGGGCCCGGGAGCGGGGGCGGATGAAAGGGCGGCGGCGATTGCGATGGCAGGAAGCATAGTCATGGCTGTATCATTTTTTCTGTTGTGCGGCAAAGTAGGCGAGGCTGGCGCCGATTATCTTCTGCATGACGGCCGGATCCTCCACGGTCTCGAGCGGGAATCCGAAGCTGGCGGCGCGGTAGCCTTCGCCGTCGTAGAAGACTCCGGCGCCCAGATTGCTGCTGCGGTATTTGAGTACCGTCCTGCCGTTCCTGTCGGCGGGACGGATGCCGTCGGGGTTCTCGGCGCAGTAGCTCAGGGAGTTCTTCCGGTTGTGGAAACCGAAGCTGCCCACGGGGATGGAAGATCCTTTCGGGAGTACTATACCGTCGCGCGAGGCTCTGCTACTTATCCATTTGAAACCCAGTGTGTTGTGCACAAAATTCTGAGACTCGGCTTGATATGCCTTGAAATCAGCATCCCTGATGGGATACACGTCATCCCAGCAGTCGGTGGCTATGTCGGCCCCCGAGATGAGGATGTGCACGCCGGCGGAAGTGAGGCTGGATATTGCCTTGCGGAGATTCTCGGGGAAGACGCTGAAGGATCGGCCGTTCATGCCCGTGCCCACGACGGTGGACACCTGCTTGCCGCAGATGACGTCGAGGGCGAAGTAGTCGCCGCCCAGGATGTCGGCGAGGCTGTGGAGGGAGGCGGAGCTGCAGGAAGCAAAGGAATAGCCCAGGTCGAGCAGGGCCCTGCCGTGGACGTAGGGATAGTCGAAGCTGTTGCCGGCGTAGCTGCGCCCGGCGCTGCCGTAGTCGGAGGCGCCGAAGCCTGGGGAGTCGTTGGTCACGTATTCCTTGTCGCGGCGGAACTCGTACACGTCGCCGATGAAGGAGATTTCCTTCCGGTAGGGCACGCCCCCGTCGAGGGAGTCGTCGAAGCCGGCATAGACCGGAGTATCGAAGAAAGAAGGCCCGCTGACACGGGTGAAATTATTGACTATAAGCACGTTGCGCGTAGAGCCGGGGGCCCTTCCCACGCTCAGTATCTCGGAGGGGAAGCTGTATCCGCCCTCGTTGAATGCCACCACTTTGTAGGAGTAGACATGCCCCGGGGCGATGGGCAGTTCCACGTGATTTTCGGTGACCGTCCTACCGTCGTCCCAGCCCATTCCGTCTACCCTGGTGTAGACCACGTAGCCCTCCGGGGTGGCGGTGGGCTCCTTGGGGTCCCTTACTCCCGCCCATGAGAGCATCACCTTGTCGTCGGCCGTGAAGAGGGCGGAGAAGTTCTTCACGGGCAGGGGCTGTACCGCGTAGGACGCCCCGTAGTAGCTGCTGAGGAACTTGAGAATCCCCTTGTATACCGCACGGCAGGCGTCGAAGCGGAACTTCGGGTCGAGACCGTAGCGCATGTCGGCGAAGTTCTGGTGGCTGAGCAGCTCCAGGATTATGCCGGGGACGTCGGTGGTGCGGCACTCGGAGTAGGACCGGTCCCAGAGCTGCCGGCGGCGCCAGAGCGTGTCGTAGTCGGCCCTGAGGTCGTTCACCAGCTGGGTCTGGATGCAGTCGCCGAGGAACCTGCAGGCCATCCTGTCGCGGTTGTTCTTGAAAGTGCGGGAGTTGTCGGCGCTGAGCGTGTAGATGGCCAGGGTGCCCACTATGCTGTCGTTGGGAGTGACGCCGGCGTCGCTGTGGAAGGCGAGCGAAAGGTCGACGGGGATTCCCTTCTCGCCCTTCATCCACTGCACCCAGGCGCCGCGGCCGGCGTAGTCGCGGGTGTAGTCGCCGTCCCATTTCTCCCAGAGCGAGCCGGGCGCTCCCGCCCACTGCATCCAGTAGAGCGCACCTTCGGTGTGGGAGGGCATTCCGGAAGATTTGGGTTCGGACCCACAGGCCACCTTGCCTATGCCTCCGCCGAAGCGCACCGCGTCGGCGGTGACCACCCTGCCGCCCTCATGTCCCTTGGGGGTGCCGTTGTCGAGGGTCACATAACCTTCCGAACCCTTGTCGAAGTCGAAGGTGCCCAGGTATATCCAGGTGCCGCCGCCCTTGGTCTGGTCCACCCTGAAATGGGTGTCGCCGCCGAGGTGGTGGACGGTGTAGTGTGCCGAACGGGTGCTGCCCGGGACGGTCTTGTACGAGACATACACGGCGTATTCGCCCCTCTCCCTGAAGACCGGGGTCCAGCGGGCCACGGAGCTGCCGTTGCCGCAGGGAGTCTGCCTCGCGGTGCCTCCGGTGAAGGGGTTCTCGCCCTGGAGATAGACTTCCTTTGTGTCGGCGAATCCCTCTCCGGCGCTGCTCCAGCTGCCCTTCTCGGAATAGTTGCCGTGGGTTCTGGGGGGCAGGGGGGCGTCGAAGGCGTCTGCCCAGAGGCTCAGCGGATAACCGCTTGCCCTGGTGTAGTGCGGGTCGTTGTCGCACACCACCTCGAGCGTCTGGGTGTCCCTCTCGCGGGGGTTCAGGACATAGGCGCCCGCATTCTCCAGCATGGGAATCAGGAAGGGGAGCACGTAGCTCTGGGTGAACACGTCCTCATAGGTGCGGAAGATGGGCGTGCGCTGCCAGTTCCAGTAACCCGAGCCCCTGTCGTAATACAGGCCGTGGCTGTGCCAGAGGGCGATGTTGCGCCCGTTCATGCCCTTCCTGAATTTCCTCTCGTCGAGGTTCTCCACGAAGGCCTTCGGGGTGATGTGGTCGGTGAATCCGTACCGGTATTCGAGGGGCTGCCCGTTGCCGGAACCTATGCCCGGGGTGATGAGGTCTTCGACGGGAACGCTCCTGCAGTATATGTCGCCGGGCCTGAAGCCGGCGGCTTCGGGGGGCCAGAACTCCCGTATCCTCTGCATGAGCCAGTCGTAGTCTTCTTTCCTCCAGGGGAAGTCGGCGAAGTTGCGGTCGAAGTAGATGTCCACCTCCCTGTCGCGCTTCATGGCCCGCCATACGTTCATGTCGGACTTTACGTTGAAGCGCTCGCGGGCCTCGGCGGTGAGCGTGTCGCCGAAGTCCCTGAAGGCTTTGGTCATCTCTCCCTGGGCAAGGGCGGAAGGAGCCGCAAGCAGGAGGATTGCAAGTACTTGAAGGAGTTTTTTCATGGTGCGGTCAGTTCCTGTTCCTGGTGTGGAAGATGTCTATCAAAAAAACTACGAAGGTGCTGATGCCTATGGCTATCAGGTCGGCCTTGAAGTCGGCGGCGTCGCGGCTGCGGTAGGGGAGCAGCCCCTGCACGTATTCGGTGAAAAACGCTATGGCCGCGCCGCAGAGGAAGTTCAGGACGGCGAACAGCACGCATCTCCACGGCTTGTCGGTGACATGGTCGTAGGCCAGGAAGGCAAGGATGGGGAAGGGCAGGAACATCAGGAAATGCGCGATCTTGTCCGCGGGGAGTCCGAATATCTCGTGCTGTATCTCCGGCAGCTTGTCCACCCTCATGAAACAGAGGAAGGCTATCGCCGCCAGGTAAAGTACGAACAGGATTCTCGAAAGTATGGTCTTGGTGCTTGTCATAGGGTTTGCATTTCGTAAAGTTTCTTGTATTGCCCGCCGAGGGAGAGAAGTTCTTCGTGGGTGCCCCTCTCCACTATGGTGCCGTCTTCAACCACGATTATTTCGTCGGCGTCGCGCACGGTGCTGAGCCGGTGGGCTATCACTATGGTGGTGCGCTGCGACATTATCCTGTCGAGCGCCTCCTGCACCAGCCTTTCGCCGAGGGTGTCGAGGGCCGCGGTGGCTTCGTCGAGGACGAGTATGGGCGGGTTCCCCAGGATGGCCCTGGCGATGCACAGGCGCTGCCTCTGGCCTCCGGAGAGCTTGACTCCGCGGTCGCCGACATTGGTGTCGTAGCCCTTTTCCTTTTCCATTATGAACTCGTGCGCGTTGGCCGTTTTCGCCGCGGCGACCACTTCTTCCATGGTGGCGTCTTCCTTCCCGAAGGCGATGTTTCCGAAGATGGTATCGTTGAAGAGTATGGGTTCCTGCCCCACGATGCCCATCAGGGAGCGGAGCGAGTGGAGGGTGAGCGAGCGTATGTCGGTGCCGTCGATGCAGACGGATCCTCCGCTAACGTCGTAGAAGCGGGGGAGGAGGTCGGCCAGGGTGGACTTGCCTCCGCCGGAGCTGCCCACGACGGCGATCTTCCGCCCCTTGGCTATATGCAGGCTGATGTCGTGGAGGACCTCGGGGCCGTCTTCATAGGAGAAGGAGACCCCCTTGTAGTCGATGGCGCTGTTGAAACCGGTGATTTCCACGGCGCCGGGAGCTTCCTTCAGGGTGTCTCCGGCATTCAGGATGCTGTCGATCCTCTCCATGCTGGCCATCCCCCTGGGGATGTTGTAGGCGGCCTTGGACAGGTCTTTGATGGGCTGTATGACGCTGTAGAGGATAACCATGTAGAAGATGAAGGTGGGGGCGTCGATGAACGAACTGCCCGAAATGACGAGGGCTCCGCCGAAGCACAGGACTATGCATATCATGACGGTGCCGAGCAGTTCGCTCACGGGATGGGCCGAGGCCTGGCGGGTGAGCACCCTGGAATTCTTCCGCCGCATGGCTCCGGTCACCTCCGCGAAGCGCGAGCTCATCTTTCTCTCGGCGCGGAAGGCCTTGATGACGCGCAGGCCGCCGAGGGTCTCCTCCACCTGGCTCATGGTGTCGCTCCAGAGGCCCTGCGCCTCTGAGGACTGCTTCTTGAGGTTTCGGCCTGTCACGCCCATGAGCCACATCATGAGGGGTGCGAACACCAGCACGAAGAGCGTGAGCTTCCACGATATGAAGAAGAGGGTGCCCACGTAGAAGACGATGAGCACCGGGTTCTTGACCAGCATGTCGATGCTGCCGGTGACGGAATTTTCCACCTCCTGCACGTCGCCGCTCATGCGGGCTATGATGTCTCCCTTGCGCTCGCGGGTGAAGAAGCCCAGGGGGAGGCAGAGGATCTTGTCGTAGAGATCCCTGCGCAGGTCCCTGGCCAGCCCGGTGCGGATGGGGACCATCACCGCCGAGGCGCCGAAATAGCAGGCCGTCTTGAGTATGGTCATGCCTATCATGAACAGCGCGAGCAGGATGAGGACCCTGATAGCCCCGTGTTCGCTTATCTGGCAGTTCACGAACCAGTAGGCGTTGTTGACCGCCTTCTCCTTGAGGCCCGCAGCGGCGCTGTCCCAGGGAATGAAGCTGTACTCCTTGTCGCTGAGGCCGAAAAGGATGTTCAGGATGGGAACCAGGAGGCTGAAGGAGAAGATGTTGAAGACCGCCGAAAGGATGTTCAGGCCCAGCGAGAGCGCAACGTATCCGTTGTAGGGGCGCACATGGCGCCTGAGCAGGTTCATGAACTCCTTCATAATGATTCACAAATATAATAAAATCCCGGCATTTCAGGAACGGCTACAGCTCATAGAATGCGCTCGGTGTGGTGCGGGGGAGGGCGGCGAGGCGGACTCCGCTCCCCTCGAGTACGGCTCCCACAGCTTCGAGGGCCGCTTCGGGGGTGTTGTTGTGGGCTGAAAGGTGGCAGAGGAACACGTTCCTGAGGCCTTCGTGCATGAATGCCTTCACCGCGGCGGCGCATTCGTCGTTGGACAGGTGCCCGTGGCCTCCGCAGATGCGGTCCTGGAGCTCTTTGGGGTAGGAGCCGTGGCGCAGCATGAAGAGGTCGTAATTGGCCTCTATGACCACCGTGCCGGCCTGCCGGGCGAAGGCCATTGCCTCTTCGGTGACGGCGCCGGTGTCGGTCATGATTACGAAGCGGTGGCCCCTGACGCTTATGTTGAAGCCCACCGTACAGGTGGCGTCGTGGGGCACGGTGAAGGGCTGGGCCGAGAGCACTCCGGGAATGATTTCGGCGGGGCCCTCATCGGGGAAGAGGCGGACCACCGGCGGCAGATGCTCGCCCGTCATCCAATTGATGGCCAGGGCTTTCCGCAGGTCCTTAGTCATCCATACGGGCTTCTGCAGCTTCTTGCAGTAGGAGCCGAGCGAACGGATGTGGTCGAAATGGTCGTGGGTCACGAGCACCGCCGCGATGTCGTCGAAGGAAAGGCCCAGCCTGACGAGGTTGGCCTTGAGGGTCCTCACTCCCACCCCGGCGTCGATGAGTATGCCCCCGCGGGCGGTGCCGAGGTAATAGCAGTTCCCGGAACTGCCGCTTGAAAACGACTGGAACCAAACCCCGCTACTGCCTGACATCTTCTTCGCAGTATTTCGAGATCACGCTGTAGGCGTCGGCCACGCCGAGTTCGCCGGCGCGGGAGAGGTCGATGCAGCCTTTCTCCTTGTCTTTCAGGTAGATGAGCACAAGGCCGCGGTTGTAGTAGGCGTCTCCCATGTAGGGGTAGATGCGGATGGCGCGGTCGTAGTTGTCGAGGGCCTCGACCATCTGGCTGGAGAGGCAGTGGAGGTTGCCCAGGTTGAAGTACAGGTAGGGGATGTCGGGCAGGATGGAAACCGCTTCCTGCATGTCGGCGATGGCTTCGGAATAGTCGTAGCTGCGGTCCACGCGGTCGCTCACCCTTGCCCTGGTGGCGCCCTGGTCGTCCATGGTGAGGGTCTGGACGTTGCTTTCGATGCTGGCTATGAAGTCTATCATCTCCGCCCTGAGCACACCCCTGTTCATGAGGTAGAATGCCTTGTAGAAGCGCTCGTAGCCGGCCCTTCCGGTCTCGTCGGAGGCTTGTTTCACGGCATCGTCGAACTTTTGCAGGGCGCTGCTGTATTGTTTGTTCTGCACGTCGTATACGCCTTTGATGAAGGAGACCTGCGACGGGCTCAGGCCGGTCTTGCCTGCGCCGGACGAGGAGTCGCCGGCAAGTATGCTTCCGAGGCTCCGGGTGGTGAGCCTGAGGTTCTGCAGGGTGTCGGAATTGGAGATTACGACCGGCACGGGGACGGCGCCGCCGAAGCGGTCGATGAGGGGATTGTCGAACCTGCGGCTGAGGGCCGTGGAGGCGTTCTCCTGCTCCTGGGCCAGGCGGAACTTGTAAAGGGGTTTCAGGCGGATGTCGACGTCCCTGTGCTGGAGCAGTTCGTTGTCGAAGTCCTTGCGGGCGAAATCGGCGTCCAGGGCCAGCAGGGATGAATATTTGCGGGTGGTGTCGGCGAAGGACGCCTCGCCGCTGGCGTTCTTGATGCGGTATTCGGCCACCTTCTTGCGGGCGGTTTCGTAGTCGGCCTTGGAGGCGCGGGTGAGCCCCAGCATGTTCTCGACATAGGCCCTGTTCATGTAGGCCTTGGCAAAGTCGGGATAGAGCTCGATGGCCTTGTTGTAGTCGGCCAGGGCGTCCTGCCAGCGTTCCATTTCGATGAAGTAGGAGGCGCGGTTGAAATAGGCCAGGACGTTGCCGGGGTTTATGTTGATGACCCGGTCCATGTCGTACAGGGCCGATTCGAAGTCGCCGACCTGGGCGCTGATGAGGCTGCGGTTGTACAGGGTGAGGGCGTTGCCGGGCTCGTCCCTGAGCACGCGGTCGAGGTCGGCCATGGCGGCGTTGAAGTCCTTGGTGTCGTAGTAGAGGAGGGCGCGGTTGAAGTAGGCCAGGGTGTTGGTGCTGTCCAGCGCGACCGACTTGTTCATGTCGGCGAGGGCTTCCTCATACTTTCCCTGGGCGGCGTAAAGGCGGCTGCGGCGCATGTAGCCCTCCGGCTCGAAGCGGTCGAGGGCAATCGCCCTGTTGTAGTCTTCCAGGGCCTTGGTGGTGTCGCCCAGGAACAGCTGCGAAGCCCCCCTGTTCAGGTAGGCCCCCGGGTCTTTGGGCTCCTTGCGGATGTAGTAGTCGAAGTCTTTCACCGCGCCTTCGAAGCGTCTTGCGAGGAAGTAGGTTACGGCGCGGCTGTAATAGAGGCCGGTGAAGCCCGGACGGAGCTGGATGGCGGTTTCGAGGTCTTCCAGCGCCTCGTCGTACTGGCCCTGGCGGCTCTTGGTGATGGCCCTGTAGTGGTAGCCGTTGGTAAAGACGGGATTGATTCGCACCGACCTGTCGAAGTCCTGCTGGGAGCCGCGGATGTCGCCGAGGTTGTACTTGGCTATGCCGCGGAAGAAAAAGTTCCAGTAGTCGGTGGTGTCGAGGCTGGCCAGAATGTTGAAATTCTCTATCGCGAGGGCGTATTTTCCGTCCTGCAGGGCGGTGCGGCCGCGGATGAAGAAGACGTCGCGGTCGTACTGGGCCCGCACGCTCATGCACAGGCTCAGGAAAAATAATATTGCTGCAAGTGTTTTTTTCACTAATTTTGCCTTCCGGAATTACAAAGATAGCATTAATTGTGCCCAAAATGAAGGCCCGCTCCAAAATATTCTGCCTTTTTTTGCTTCTCGCCCTGCCCGTCCCGGCGCATGCGGATGTCCCCGCAATCGCCGAAGGACAGGTGAAGGTGGACCGGGCCCTCCTGCGTGCCGACGTGGAGTTCCTTTCGGACAGCCTCTGCGGGGGGCGGCAGGCGGGGACGCCAGGGTCTTTCGAGGCGGCGGCGTACATCTGCCGCAGGCTCCGCGACATGGGGTATGCCGTTGAGACTCAGGCCTTCAGCACCAATACCGGCAAGGTCGGGCACAATATCGTTGCCGTTCCTGCGGAAAGGTTCCCGGCAAGGGACGCCTCTCCCAAAGACAATTGCGTCCCGGCCGGGAACCTTTCCGCAGGAACGGCCCGGGTCCTTTCGTCAGGTTCGTCCAAACCGGTGATCCTGCTGATGGCGTATTACGACGGGCTGGGAGTGCTGGACAGTAAGCTCTATCCCGGGGCGGACAGCAATGCTTCGGGCGTGGCCGCCCTGCTTGCTCTCGCCTTTCGCCTCCGGTCCCGTGCCGACGTGCTGTTCGCGTTCGTGGACGGCCACAATGCCGGCCTGTCCGGAAGTGCAGCGCTCGCACAGGCCCTGCAGGGCCGCAAGCTATCGATGGTGGTGAACCTCGACATCCTCGGCTGCACCCTCGCTCCGGTCGACAAATACTGGAAAGACTATCTCATCGCGCTGGGAGCCGGCAACTTCACCGGGAGTTTCGAGAAATGCAACGCGGGGCTCGGGCTGCATCTGTATTACGACTACTACCGCAGCCGGTCCTTCACCGACCTGTTCTACCGCAGGATAGGGGACCACAAGGACTTCCTTTCAAGGGGAGTGCCGGTCATCCTCTTCACCTCGGGCATAACGATGAACACCAACCGTCCCGACGACACGGCCTCCACCCTCGACTGGGAGGTGTTCCCGCGACGGGTCGAGTTCGTCGCCAGGTTCCTGGAAAGCCGTTAATTCTTCAATTCCTTGTTGTCGAGAAGCTCTCGCAGAAGCATGGGCTCGTTGGTGGTGATCGCATCCACTCCGAGGCCGATGAAGAACTGCAGGTCCTTCGCGCCGTCCACAGTCCACACGTTGACGCTCATTCCGAGCGCATGGGCGCGGGCCACTATCGAGGGATCCCCGTATATTACGGACTGTTCGTAATCGAGGCCGTTGATGCCGTCGGCAGCGAGCTGTTCCGGGCTCAGGTCGCCGTTGAGGTACTGGTTGGTGAAACCGGGGCATTCCCTTGCTATCACGTCGCAGATATGCTTGCTGAACGAGATGAAAGCTATCCGTTCCGGCAGATACAGGCCCTGCTCGCGCAGCGCCTTGAGGGTGATCTCCACGAGTCTGTCTTCGCGGGCGGCGTTCTCATGGGGCTTGAGTTCGATTACGAGGACGGTGTTCCCGCTTTCCTTCGCCCGGGCGAGGTATTCTTCCAGGGTGGGCAGGGGCTCGCCGTTCTTGAGCCGGTAAGGAGAGAAACTGTCGCGGGTGTTCGTGTGGATGCCACGGCGGCGGATCATGTCGTCGTGATGTACGACGGCTATGTCGTCGGAAGTGAGATGGACGTCGCATTCGCTTCCCCAGAAACCTTTAGTCTGGGCTTCGTGCAAGGATGCGAGGCTGTTCTGGGCAAACCCGGCGGCGGCGCAATTCCAGTAGCCGCGGTGGGCGACGATGGCCGTCTTGCCTTCATGGGCGACGGTTGGAAAATCGTTCGACGGGGTAACTGACGCAGTCTTTGAAGGGCCGCAGGCGGAAATCAGCAGCGAAGCTGCGAGAATGGGGAAAAGGTGTGCGGGTCTCATTGTGAAAAGAATTTATCTTCATGCAAATATAGCCAAATGAGCAAAAATTATGTACATTTGCGACTGAAATACTGATTACATTATGATAAAGATTAATCTGGGCGGCTGCAGCGCCTTTGTAAAAGATGCAGACTACAAGGAATATTTGAAGAAGGCATTCGACGCTTTCGACACCCTTCAGGCCGGCGACGGCGCCGGGAACGACTTCCTCGGCTGGAAAGACATCCCGGTGAATACGCCCGAAAGCATGATCACCGACTGTGAGGCCATCCGCGACGACTGGAAGGAGCGCGGGGTGAACCTCGTCGTCGTTCTTGGCATCGGCGGCTCATATCTGGGAGCCCGCTGCGCGGTGGAGGCCCTGTCACATCAGTTCCTCCCCAAAAAGGACGCACCCCGGATCGTATTCGCCGGCAACAACATGAGCGAGGACTATCTCGCCGAGCTCCTCGACCTCATGGCCGGGAGCAACACCGCCTGCATCGTCATCAGCAAGAGCGGCACCACCACCGAGACGGCGGTGGCCTTCCGTATTGTAAAAGACTGTCTTGAAAAGACTTATACCGATTCCGCCAGCCGTATCGTGGCTGTCACGGACGCCAAGAGGGGAGCGCTCAAGACCCTCGCCGACCAGCAGGGCTACCGCACCTTCGTGATTCCCGACGACGTCGGCGGACGCTTCAGCGTGCTCACCCCGGTCGGCATCCTGCCCATCGTGGTGGCCGGCTTCGACATCCGCGCAATGCTGCGCGGCGCCGCCGACACCCGCGCGCAGGTGTTTGAAAAATCCGAGGACAATCCCGCCATCCGCTACGCAGCCATGCGCAATCTGCTCTATTCGCAGCTTGGAAAGAAGGTGGAGGTGCTGGTGAGCTTCGACCCGCGCCTGCAGTATCTCGGCGAGTGGTGGAAGCAGCTCTACGGCGAGTCCGAGGGCAAGGAAGGGAAGGGTATCTTCCCCTCCAGCGTGGTCTTCACCACCGACCTGCACTCAATGGGGCAGTTCATCCAGGAAGGCGACCGCGTGATGTTCGAGACCACCGTGACGGTGGAGAACGCAAAGCGCAGCCTCACCGTAGGCAGCGACCCGCAGAATCTCGACCAGCTCAACTATCTGGCGGGCAAACATGTGGAATACTGCAACAAGATGGCTCAGCTCGGCACCAAGCTCGCCCATATCGACGGCGGCGTGCCGCAGCTCGAGGTCTGCATCGAAAAGGTCGACGAGTACAACCTCGGAGCGATTTTCTACTTCTTCGAGTTTGCCTGCGGCGTGTCGGCCTACCTGCTCGGCATCAATCCCTTCAACCAGCCCGGCGTGGAGGCCTACAAGAAGAACATGTTCGCCCTGCTCGAGAAGCCCGGCTACGAAAAGCAGTCCGAGGAAATCCGCAAGAGGCTGTAATTCCGTTTTTGTCAACTGCTTCATTCAACTTTCGCAAGTCCTTTTCACTGTCCTGCCGGCCCCTGCGGCAGTTTTTCAGATGCAAAGGCCCTCGCACATTTTTTGTTCACGTTACCCCATCCCTAAATCCCTTCCCTCGGGGAAGGGACTTTGTCGCCTTTTAGGCTCCTATCGCCCTTGAGGCTCCGGAAAGGGGTTGTTTCGCAGATGCGAAACTTAAACTGCTTCACCGTCAGCCAAATACAAAAAAACGGTACCCCGTTTTCGAGGTACCGTTTTTACGTTACTTATTGATTCTAAATCAATTAAGTTTTACATCTGAATTCCCGGAAGGTTATCCGAGGAAGCCGAGCAGGATTCCCGCGGCTACGGCCGAGCCGATTACGCCGGCGACGTTCGGCGCCATGGCATGCATGAGCAGATGGTTGCCGGGATCGGCTTCGAGCCCCACCGTTTCAGAAACGCGCGCGCTGTCGGGCACCGCCGAAACTCCGGCGTTGCCTATCAGCGGGTTGATCTTGTGACCCTCCTTCAGGAACAGGTTCATGATCTTGACGAAGAGCACGCCGCAGGTGGTGGCGATGATGAACGACAGCAGTCCGAGCGCGAAAATCTTCACGGACCTGGCGTTCAGGAACACGTCGGCCTGGGTGGAGGCGCCTACGGTAAGGCCGATGAGGGTGGTGGCGATGTCGATGATGGGACCGCGCGCGTTCTCGGCAAGACGCCTGGTCACCGTGCTCTCCTTGAGCAGGTTGCCGAAGAAGAGCATGCCCAGCAGAGGCAGGCCGCTCGGCACTATGAACGCGGTGCAGAGGAATCCCACGATGGGGAATATGATCTTTTCGCGCTGGGAGACCTTGCGGGGTGCCGGCATGCGGATGAGCCTCTCTTTCTTGGTGGTGAGCAGAAGCATTATCGGCTTTTGTATGACAGGCACCAGGGCCATGTAGGAGTAGGCCGACACGGCTATGGCTCCCATCAGATCGGGAGCCAGCTTGCCGCTGAGGAAAATGGCGGTGGGGCCGTCGGCACCTCCGATTATGCCTATGGCTCCTGCCTCGTTGGGCGTGAAGCCCAGGGCGAGGGCGAGGAGGTAGGCCCCGAAGATGCCCATCTGGGCGGCGGCGCCTATGAGGATGAGCCGCGGCTGCGAGATGAGCGCGCTGAAGTCGGTCATTGCGCCTATGCCCAGGAAGATGAGCGGCGGATACCAGCCGTTGCGTACTCCGTGGTACAGGATGTTGAGCACCGAGCCTTCCTCGTAGATGCTGACTTTCAGGCCCATGAGCACCGGGATGTTGCCGATGATCATGCCGAAGCCTATGGGAACGAGCAGCAGCGGCTCCCAGTGCTTGACGATGCCCAGGACGATGAAGACGAGGCCTATGGCTATCATCACCAGGTGCTGCCAGGTGGCGTTCGCGAAGCCCGTGAACGACCAGAACTGCTGCAGGCTTTCTACAATGCTGTTCATTTATGCGATGGAGGCTATGTCGGCGCCTTCGAGGATGGAGTCGCCCTTCTTGACGTAAATCTTTGCTACGGTGCCGTCGGCCTCGGCGAGGATTTCGTTTTCCATCTTCATGGCCTCGAGCACGGCAATCTTCTGGCCGCGCTTGACGGCTTCTCCTTCCCTTACGCAGACGTCGATGACGACGCCGGGAAGCGGGGAGACGACCTTCTTGCCGCCGGCGGGGGCGGATGCCGCCGCGGGGGCCGCCGGGGCTGCGGGAGC
>ERZ842401.2785-NODE-2785-length-22789-cov-12.144013_pt1 | contig 22789 bp, 18 predicted proteins | sample MGYA00521270_ERZ842401 | MGnify/ENA primary metagenome ERZ842401 (study PRJEB31892, sample SAMEA3878208) | bioreactor metagenome | biome: Moose rumen | place: Sweden | collected 2011-10 | study: EMG produced TPA metagenomics assembly of the PRJEB12797 data set...
AATTATTCAACTTCAATAGCGCCAACAGGGCAAGCATCTGCTGCTTCTTTTACGCTGTCAATGTTGTCTGCAACTGCTGCATCATTTACAACAGCTTTATCTTCGATTGAAAATACTTCTGAGCAAATTGATTCGCAAGCACCGCATGCAATACAAGAATCATTAACTTTAACTGCCATTTTAATTTCTCCTTATTATTATAACCACATGAGATTTCTCTCAAAGTCATTATATAACAAAACCCTTAAAATTTCCAGCTTTATATTTTAAATAAATATTTTTGTTATACAATCCTTGTATGAACGCTGTTTTAAAAACATTTGAGACTCTTGAATTTGACAAAATAAAAGATGAACTTGCAAAAGAAGCAAAATTTTGGCAAAGTACAGAATTATGTAAAAACCTGACTCCGTTTGATGATGAAGAAAAAATCAAAGAACAAATTATATACACAAGAGAATGCAAAAAAATACTCGACTTTGCAAAAGATACTCCTGTTGAATTTATTGCTGATATAAGAAAGATTAAAAAAAATGCTTCCGTATCTTACCTTGAAGAACAGGAGCTTATTGATATTGCAAAAACAATGAAATCCTCAAGACTTTTGAAAAAATACATAAATGAAAACAGTCAGGATGACGATATAATCAGAAATTTTGCGCAAAATCTTATAAGTGATAAAGAAATCGAGAACAAAATATTTGATATATTTGATGACAGTCTGAAAATAAAACACAACGCAACTCCTGAGCTTAAAGGGCTGTATTCATCTCTTAAAGATACCGAACAAAATCTGAGAGATACTGTTAATAACCTTTTAGGGAATCCAAACTTTTCAAAATATCTTCAGGATAATATCTATACTCAAAGAGATGAACGCATAGTTTTTCAGGTTATGGCATCAAACAAGACAAAAATTCCCGGGATAATACACGATGTATCCGGATCTGCAAAAACCTTCTATATAGAACCTGCGCAAATTGTTCCGTTAAATAATAAAATCAGAGAAGTCAAAGCAAAAATCAGGCAGGAATGTATAAAAATCCTTACAGAATTGACAAATGATGTAAAAACTCTTATGCCCGAACTTTTGAAAACCGAAAAAATAATGGCTGAAACAGATTTTCACTTCGCAAAAGCCAGATATGCGATAAAGATTAGAGCAACAGAACCCGAACTAACATCAGAAAAAGGATTTATTTATTTTGAAAACATGAAACATCCTTTGCTGCTTATTTCTAAAGGAGAAGATGTCGTATCAAACAATTTTGAACTCGGAGAAAAATACGGGTATAAATCAGTTATCATAACGGGTTCAAATACAGGGGGGAAAACAGTAACACTAAAAACTATCGGATTATTTATACTTATGGCAGAAGCTGGAATGTTTCTGCCTTGTACTTACGCAAAATTATATCCGTTTGACAGAGTTTATGCTGATATAGGCGACAGCCAAAATATATTGGAAAGTCTTTCTACTTTTTCATCTCACATGACAAATATTATTGAAATTCTGAAAAATTGTGATGAAAAATCTTTTGTTTTGCTTGATGAAGTATGTGCCGGAACAGATCCGCTTGAAGGAGCTTTGCTTGCCCAAGGAATTTTGCAAAAGCTTGCCTCAAAAAATGTAGCGAATGTTGTTACAACACACTATGGAGAACTCAAAGCTCTTGAATACTCAAATCCGTTTTTTAAAAATGCTTCAGTGGAATTTAATACCGAAACACTTTGTCCGACGTACAAACTGCTTATCGGTATCCCGGGATTAAGCAACGCTATATCAATAGCCTCAAATCTTGGACTTGATGAGGATATTGTAAATAATGCCAAAAATGCACTTCTTACTCAAAAAGACCCGTCAATTGAAGTTGTTGAAAAATTGCAGCAAACTCACCTTGAACTGTCAAAAAACCTTGAAGAAGCACAGGAATTGAAACAAGATTCACTTAATATAAAAAAAGAATACGAAGAAAATCTCAATCAGGTAAAAAAAGATAAGAAAAAAACAATCAAAAATATTAAAAACAAATTCGATTCGGAAATGCTGGAAGCAAGAGCCAAAATTAAAGATATTCTTGATGAATTAAGACAGGAAAAATCAGAAAAAATCGCAAGACGTGCATATTCAAGACTTGCAAAACTTGAAAAAGACTTTCGAGAAGATATAGACGGTGTTTCTGACAAAGAAAAATATACAGAAATTGACTGGGGAAAAGTTGTTGTCGGGGATGATGTTATGCTCAAAAATCTTCATCAGAAAGTAAAAATTATTACCTTGCCCGATAAGAATAAGCGACTGACTGTTGATATGGGTACAATGAAGATGAAAGTCAAACAGGATGAACTTGCAGTTTTGGATGATAAATATACTTCTTCTAAGAAAAACCCTATCCCCAGAACCTCTTTTAAGAGCTTTGAACTCAAAAAATATTCAATTTCTCAAACACTTGATTTAAGAGGATTCCGAGTTGAAGAAGCACTTGATGAAGTTGAAAATTATCTTGACAAGGCAAGCCTTGCAAATCTCAGTCCTGTATATATAATTCACGGGCACGGAACAGGAGCACTTAAACAAGCCGTAAGGGATTTTCTAAATACCTCGCCTTATGTTGCAAAATTCAGAGCAGGCGAGGATTCTGAAGGTGGCGACGGAGTAAGTGTTGTTGATATAAAATAGAAATCCGTTTACAAATCGTAAAAAATATAGATATTAAAATATGATTATATTAACATAAACTTAAGCTTCAAACTAAGGAGATAAAAATGTCAATTACCCCAATTACAGCTAAAATCACAAAATCCCCAAATAGTATAAAAATTTTTAAAAGCAAAAATACTGACGAATTTTTATACAATAAAGTACTCAAAATTGTTAGAGATTGCAAGGCTCCTGCGACATTCAAAAATGAACACATTGACCTTCCTTCACCAACAAAAAATGTCTTAGATAATCTTAATGAACAAGGTATACACTTTGATGAAATTGTTTAAAAACTAAAAAAAGTTAGTCATTAACGTGTTCAACATCCATTTTATGCTCAATAACCGCAGAATTTTGGTTTGCAGTTAATTTACCCTTAATAAGATGTCCTGCAAGAACAGCACCGCCTGCTGCGATTGCAAGTAATTTGCCTGATTTACCGGCAGTTGCAAACGGATGCTTTGCAATTTCACCAAAAGACTTAGTGCCTTTGATTAACGAAATTCCACCTTTTAACAGTATCGCTGATGCTAAAACTCCTACTCCGACAACCGCACCCTGAACCAGACCTTTTGTTGCCGCAACTGTCATTGTACCTGCAACGGAGAAGAATTTCCAAATCTTAGAAACACCCTCTTTTGATTTGAACCAGAGTGATTTGTGAGGTTTATCCGTCTCAGGAGATTGTTTATGCTTGATTTTACCGAAAGTTTCAGCCATTTGACTGTTCGCTTCCATAATAACTGACGGCTTGATTCTCAAACCTGTTTCTTTTACAGTTCCGTCTTTTTCGATTATATATTCGACTTCATCCTGTATTTTCTTATGTTTTACATAAACTATATCACTCTCGGGAAGATATTCTTTTTTCCACTGACGGTCATTTAATCTTTGATTGAATAAATCAATTTTGGCTTTATCGGGAGCTTCATAATTATCATTTGATTTTTCAGCTTTAAGTCTGTCTAAATTTGCAAAGTATTCATCAACTTTACCGTTTTTAACGGCTTTTACATAATCAGCCATTTCTTGGTTAGCTTCCATTTCAACAACAGGATTTGACCAACCGCTTGTTTTTATGACTGTACCGTCGGATTTAATTGTAAATTCAGCTCCGTCATAAGAATTAGGTATTTTTACATGTACGGAATCAGAAGATTTATCATATTTTTTTTCCCAACCTGTACCTCTTAAAATACCGTCAAGACTTTTGCCTTCTTCAAGAGCGTTTGTAATCTTGATTAAACTTTCCTGCTCTTTTTCAAGCCTTTTTTGACGGTCTTGTTCTGTTTCCCATGAATGCGGAGAATTAACTTCCTGAGCTTTTATAAAACTATCTGGAACAGCTATTGTTTGAGGACTCTGAGCACTATTAACCTTTGCCGCTATTAAATTTGTATCTGATTTAAAACTTACAACCGGATTAAAACCTACATTCATATTACACACTCCTTGATATTGACACTAAACCACTAAAAAGACTTTTTTTGCTATATTATACACAAAAATTTACATTCCGAAAAGAGATAATTGAGGAACATTTTCTTCTGTGTTGGAAACTGATTTTTTTCTTGTTGCAAGATTTGCGGAAAAATCTTTCTGCATTCTTGCCATTAAATTCTGAGAGCGGCTGATAACTTCTTTTGGCAGGCCTGCCATTTTTGCAACCTGAATTCCGTAACTTCTGCTAGCCCCGCCTTGAACAATTTTTCTCAAAAATTCAATTTCTCCGTTTTGCTCGGAGATAGTAATTCTATAATTCTTAATCTGCGGATATGTTTTAGTCATAACATTGAGTTCATGATAGTGAGTAGCAAATATACAACGGGCTTTTATTTTTGTTGCTATATATTCTGCAACAGACCAAGCTATTGCAACACCGTCATAAGTACTTGTACCTCTGCCGATTTCATCAAGCAATATGAAACTGCGCTCTGTTGCGGTATTCAAAATATAAGATGTTTCTATCATTTCAACCATAAAAGTCGATTGTCCCAGAGTTAAATCGTCACTTGCTCCGACTCTTGTAAAGACTTTATCGGCAACACCGATTTTTGCACTGTCAGCAGGAACCCACGAACCGATTTGAGCCAAAATGGCGATAAGAGCATTTTGACGCATATATGTAGATTTACCCGCCATATTAGGTCCTGTCAAAATCATAAATTGGGTATCATTTTCATCGGTTGTATTTGATTTTAATTCCAAATCATTCGGAACATACTCTCCCAAAGGTAAAATATGCTCTAATACCGCATGCCTGCCGTTTTTTACAAAGAAATCATTTGATTCATCCACTATCGGTCTGCAATAATTATTTTCAACCGCAACCTCCGCTAGCGAATACAAAACATCAGCCCTTGCAATACAATCGGCTATTTCACGAATTTGTGACACATATTCTTTTGAATATTCTCTAAAATCAGTATAAAGTTTGTATTCAAGTTCTGTTGATTTGAATTTTGCACTCAAAACATCATCTTCGTGCTTTTTAAGTTCTTCTGTTATAAATCTTTCGGCATTAACAAGCGTCTGTTTGCGGATATAATCCTGCGGAACCATATTCAGATTTGCATTCGTAATTTCTATATAATAACCGAAAACTTTGTTGTAATTTATTTTAAGAGCTTTTATTCCGGTGCGTTCTTTTTCTTTTTCTTCAAAAGATTTCAGCCATTCCTCCCCGCCTGTGAGCAAATCTCTGAAGTAATCAAGTTCTCCGCTTACACCTTCTTTAATGATACCGCCATCTTTTAACAGTGTCGGAGGATTTTCAACAATAGTATTTTCTATCATTTGAACCAAATCAGATATAGACTCTGCATATTCTCTTATACTCTTAAACATATCGTAATCAAGGTTTTGCGTAAGCTCTAAAAGTTCGGGTAAAACAGACAACGACATTTTTAAACTGATAAAATCTTTCGGGCTTGCGGACGAATTGCTCATTCTTGTTGCAAGACGCTGAATATCATAAATCCTTTCAAGCAAATCGGCAAGTTTTAAACGAACATCACTTTTTTCTACAAGTTCGGATACCGAATTTTGACGTTCCATTATGCAATCGACTCTTTTTAACGGCTGACATATCCAACTTTTTAAAAGTCTTGCGCCCATATTGGTTTTTGTTTTATCTACTGCCCAAAGTAAAGAGCCATATTTATTTTGACCTCTTAATGTTTCAATAAGTTCAAGATTTTTTCGTGTTGATGAGTCAAGAATCATATATTCAGACAATTCATAAGCTTCAATAGTATCAAATTTAGGCATATTGTCTTTTGAAGTTTCCCAAATATAAGCAAGCAAAGCTCCTGCAGCCTGAAATCCGATTTTGTATTTTGAATACCCGAAACTTTCTAATGATGCTGTTTTAAAAACATTTTTCAAATTTTCTCTTGAAAAATTTTCTTCAAAAACAGAAGCAGGAATTTTTGAACAATTATATTTATCTGTAATGACTTCAGGTAAATCAATAACTTCATCCGCAACAATTTGAAACGGTTTTATATCCTGTTTCAGTGACGGAGCAACAACTTCCGACGGATTAATTCTTGCAAGTTCGGCAAGCAAAAGTTCGAGATTTGCCTGTGTAACTTTAAATTCGCCCGTTGAAATATCGGTGTAAGCAAAACCGAACAAGTCTTTCTTATTATCTTTTAAAATTGCACAGATATAATTGTTTGAATTTTGGTTTAAGAGATTACTTTCTGTTAAAGTTCCCGGAGTCAAGACTCTTGTAACTCCACGTTTTACAATACCTTTTGCAAATTTTGGGTCTTCTAATTGGTCGCAGATGACTACTTTGTAATTTTTTTGAACAAGTTTTTGTAAATAAGCGTCCGCAGCTTTAACGGGAATACCTGCCAACGGAACCCTGCCTAATTTTGCCCCGGAATCTCTGCCTGTCAATGTAAGTTCCAATTCCTTTGACATAATAACGGCATCTTCAAAGAAGGTTTCAAAAAAATCTCCCATACGATACCACAAAAGAATCCCCGGATGCTCTTTTTTTATTTGCAGATATTGCTGCATGGCAGGAGTTGTATCCTCAATATTCACATCCCAGCTATTAACATTATTGATTTCAGGTTTGCTCATAATATAATATTGATATAAAAACAAGAGGATTTCAACATGGGTTGTTTAAAAAACGTAACAAGGTCAATATTTTTAACCATTGTAGTTGTGGGCTTCATAGCCTTTGGTTCGCAAGGATGGATTAAAGATTCCATAAACAATTTTATGCACCCGACTCATGATACTGTTCTTGAAAGAGCGCAAAAGGTTGGAGATTTTTCCAAGATTGACAAAGAATTTGAAATAGAAAAAGCCGCAGGGCTTATGGGATATAATGCCGTTGTTGCAGAGCATAAAGCATCAGGTCAAAAAATGGTCGTTGTTGATACGGGCAAAAAGCAGCCGGTTTTAACAACACAAGACCTTCAAGCCTCTGATGTGGAAGAAAGAATTAAAAAAGCTATTTCAAAATTCAAGTATCAAAGCGCAGCCATTGAGGAATTTCATGTTACCGATAAAGGCACAATGAAATCTTACGGACAAACAGTACCTTATGTAAAATTCAGAGCAAAAGTTAAGAAGTTGCCTGTCGGTGAAATCTCAGGTATAATTTCAATTGTGACAGACGAAAACGGAAACGATAAGATTTTGGTTTCGGCTAATCAGGGAGAGAGATATTCTCAGTTAATATCAAACGAGTTTTTTAAAGAGATTAAATAAATCCTACTTTTGATTTATTGATAGAAAAATTAAAAACAATTATTATTGAATATTATGAAAAAAGTTGCGACTTTATATATAGCATTATTGCTATTATTTACCTCTGAGTGTTCATTTGCGAAAATATCAAAAATGACTAAATACCGCAGTGCAAAAAATTCCGTAATTACCGAAGTAAAGCGTACTAACGAAGAAATAATGAATGAATATATGAAAAGCATGGAATCGCAGATTAAATCAAACTGGATTCCGCCAAATAACAGCTTCCGCAATAAAACAGTGGTTAATTTTCAAATAATGCGTGACGGAACAATAAGAAGTTCAAAAATAGAACAAACATCAGGGGATAAAGAATTTGACACAAATGCAATGAAAGCACTTGCAACAACCGCAAAAGTCGCACCTCTGCCAAAACATTGGATGCAAAACTATCTTGATGTAACATTTACCTTTGAATGCGTATCATATCTTGTTCGAAAAGACCGCTACGACAGATAGAAATATATTCGTAATAAATTTTGGTAATTATATATTATTTTACAGTAGGGCGGATTTATCATTCCGACATTTTATTCTGAAACAATTTCAGCATGTCATTTTGTATGTATTTTACTTTCCCCATAGCAGGGGCAGAAGTTTTTTTGCACGGGTTATTTATTTGCCCCCTGTAAGGGGGAAATGTCCGTAAGGACAAAGGGGGGTAAGTATGAAGGTCGGATATATGCAGCATTCTCCTAGTGAAAGAATTGAACCTTAGAGAATGAAATGCCCTTGGGGTATCATTCCGACAACAAAATTTTATGTCGGCTTATAAAACAAAGATAGAAAATATTCGCCCCGTGCGCGAGGTCTTGAGTTGCTCGCAATAAACGGGACTTCGCATTTTACTTTTAGTGGGCTTACCCACAAGTAAAATCTGCTCCGCCCTCTGCTCGCAACTCGCTCGAACGCAAATCAGCGTACTGCTCTTTACCAAAGACATAATAAAAAAGAGATAGAAAAATCTATCTCTTTTTTATTTCGCCCCGGCGCGATATTTCACTTCGCTCGCCTTCGACGTGACTCCGTGTCTTGCTTTTAGTTGCAAGTATGCAACAAAGCAAGACGACTACGCACTTGGCTCGCTCGTTCCGAACGCAAATCAGCGTTCTCTCCTTTGCTGAGTCAAAATAAATACGGGTTAGAAATTAATCTAACCCGTATTTATTTCGCCCCGGCGCGAGTCGAACGCGCGGCAGACGCGGTTTAGGAAACCGCCGCTCTATCCTGCTGAGCTACGAGGCGATATCTTACAAATAATATTATACATCAAAAATTAATACTGAATATTTTTTACAAACAAACGCTTTATACGCTCAAAAATTCCCGCACTCCAGCTGAATCTGTCCGCAACCCAAAAACTTTCCCTAAATCCTAAATATCTGTAAAAATTCCTTACCTTATCATCTCGCACAGAGGTTAAACCGATTTTGTTATATACATTTTGCAATCCCCTTACAAATTGTATGCCGACATGCTTATACTCGGAATTTTCTTTATACAAATTCTGAGCCGAAGGTTTTACTTGCAAATGATGCAATATCGCCTTATCAGGTTTTGTTTCTTCAATCTCACCAATACCCAAAATGCGTTCTGAGTCCAATTTCTCAAATTTATCAGTCTGCGTTGTCATGACATAATATCGCATATTTGATTTGCGCTTTATCATTCCAGACCACTCAAACGACGTAACAATAACATTGGTAAAAGACGGTTTTTCCCACTTGTTCGCAATTACATTCATCGCATCACAATCATCTTTACACTTAGGGTCAAGCAATACAAAACTTGCTCTTACATCTTTAAAATTATTCCTGTCAAGCATCTTAATTACAGAACGACTTATAAGAGTGCCTTCAAATCCCGTATTATGATATGTATTAAATTCTGTCCTCATTTCTATATAATTAAACCATGTAAAATTTATTTTTGCTTTTTTGGTATTTTTTATCTGTTTGATGTAAAATAAAACAGTAACTTAAAGGAAGTGTATATAGTAAAACGCATTATGACAGAATGCGAGAAAGAAAGGGTATTTTATGAAACCTGAAACAAAAAGTTTTCAATTGGAAATCGGCGGCAAAACCGTAACCGTTGAAACAGGAAAGTATGCACAATCAACTAACGGTTCTGTCACGGTAAGATGCGGCGATACAATGTTATTTGTTCACTGCGTTGTTTCCAAAGAACCGAGAGTAGGGATAGATTTCTTCCCGTTGTTGATTGATTATGAAGAAAGAATGTCCGCAATCGGAAGAATTCCGGGCGGATACAACCGTTCCGAAGGAAAAGCAAGCGACAAAGCTATTTTGGTATCACGTTTGATTGACAGACCAATCAGACCGCTTTTCCCTAAAGGATATAGAAACGACATTCAAATTGTTGCACAGCTATTCAGCTATGATCAGGAAAATCAGCCTGACACATTGGCAATGTTAGGCGCATCCTGTGCGTTAATGCTTTCAGGCGCACCGTTTGAAGGTCCTATCGGAGCTGTAAGAGTTTCTCGTGATGAAAACGGAAACTTTATAGCGAACCCGACTCACAAGCAAGCTCACGATTCTGATTTGGATATCGTTGTAGCAGGTACTCACGATTCAGTAATTATGGTTGAAGCAGGATGCAAATTCGTAACAGAAGATGATATTATGAATGCTGTTGAATTTGCTCAAGGCGAAATCAGAAAACAATGTGATGCGCAGGTTGAATTCGCAAAACAATGCGGTGTTGAAAAAGAAGTATTCACTAATCCGTATGACACATCAAAAATTGCACAAATCATTGAAGAAACAGCAGGTGCAATGATTCATGATGCTTATCATAACTTTGACAGAGAATACAGACAAAATAAACTTGAAGAAGCAAAAACTCTTGTTAAAGAAAAAATAGATGCACTGCCTGAAGATGATTATATTAAACATATCATTGAAGAAACAGGAATCGACTTTGTAGCTGAAGAATTTAAAACCGCAGAAAAACACGTTATGCGTGCAATGATTCTTGATGAAGGTGTAAGAGCAGACGGCAGAAAACCGACCGAAGTTCGTCCTATCTGGTGCGAAGTCGGTGTTATCCCAAGAGCACATGGCAGTGCCGTATTTACAAGAGGTCAAACTCAAATCCTTTCTGTTGCAACCCTTGCAGGTCCTGCAATGAAACAAGAACTTGACGGAGTTGATCCGCAAACAGAAAAAACATACATGCACAAATACATCTTCCCGGGATTTTCAGTCGGTGAAGTTAAACCTTTAAGAGGTCCGGGCAGACGTGAAGTAGGTCACGGGAATTTGGCAGAGAGAGCTAATATTCCTGCTCTTCCGTCACCTGAAGAATTTGGTTATACAATTCGTGTAACATCTGACGTTCTTGAATCAAACGGTTCAACATCAATGGGTTCAACTTGCGGCTCATCAATGGCTTTGATGAATGCGGGTGTTCCTGTTAAATGTATGATCGGCGGTGTTGCAATGGGTATGATTAAAGAAGAAGGTTATGAACCTGTTGTATTAACCGATATTCAGGGTATTGAAGATTTCTTGGGCGATATGGACTTCAAAGTTACGGGTAATGATGACGGTATTACCGCTTTGCAAATGGATATGAAAGCAAAAGGTATTCCGAATGAAACTTTACGTCGTGCTTTGTTCCAAGCTAAAGAAGGAAGATTACATATCTTAGGCAAAATGAGAGAAGTAATCACAGAACCTGCGAAGGAATTATCACCGTTTGCGCCAAGTATTACAACTATGACAATTCCTGTTGAAGATATCGGAGCTGTAATAGGGCCTGGCGGAAAACAAATCAGAGAAATCATTGATGCATCAGGTGCCGAAATTGATATTCAGGATTCGGGAGTTGTAACTATTACATCTAACGATCAGGAAGGTGCTAAAATCGCAATAAAAATGATTAAAGATATTACATTTAAACCTGAAGTCGGAATGGTTATCAAAGGTAAAGTTGTAAGAATTATTCCGATTGGAGCTTTCGTTGAATTAGGCGGAGGCAAAGACGGTATGATTCACATTTCACAGGTTTGCAACGAAAGAATTGAAACCATTGAACCGCATCTGAATATCGGTGATGAAGTTATCGTCAAGGTTGTTAAAATAGATGAAAAAGGTCGTGTAAATCTTACATTGAAAGGTGTAACCGAAGAAGACAAAGCTAATTGCATTAACTAATCGGTTTTACAAATGTAAAAAAGAGGCATTCATTTTGTATGCCTCTTTTTTTTATTAATTTCAAATTATTACATATTCATTTGACTAAACATTAAAATTCTGCTAAATTCTTTCGGATGTTTGCCTATCATTGACAGCACAATATCTTCCATTAAAGCTACTCGGATTGATTCGGGCAAATCTTTGTCCAAAATTGCCCTTGCACTGCCGCCATAACCGTTTGTGAGAGTAAAATATATACAATCTTTTAAAAATTTTTGCGCCTGAGATTTAGATTGCTTCATTATATTGGAAGCCTGGATCATATTTTGTATTTCTTTAGGGCTGCCATCTGAAGATTCTTTCAAATGCGATTTTGAAGCATCATATTTTCTCAGCAATTCAGCAATTCCGGTTGTTATTTTCTGAGTTTCACCGGTTTGTAAAGGTTTTCTGTAAAGATTGTAATATTTTGACAATTGGGGCTTTGCACCCTCCATATTAACATTTATGCTGTCTTTCAAATTTGCAACCTGAAGCGGATACATATTATATAGCAGCGTTAAATCATCTATATTTTCATTACCTTTTACGATAGTTACCATTGTTGTAACCATAGCCTGATGTGCGGCTCTTGTTTCCGCAAGGTTGTCACGCATAAAGTCTATTTGCATTTCATACAACATATCTGCTGCTTCTTGAGATGGGTACAATTCATTAAATATTTCGTCGGTAGCATTGTTTTTTGTATCATAAAGCATTACGCTTAAAAGAAATCTATTATTTGATTTCGGATGATGTTTCATATAATCGGAATACTTATTTATATATGCAACAGGTAAATAATCATCCATTTTTACTCTGTTATATTCTGATATCATATTATCAATGCTGTCTTGCATATTTACACTATGATTTCCTATCTGATATGTATATTTATGCTTGTCATAATATTCGGAAAGTTTTTTAATGTCCTGTGACAATCCTTTTATTTCCCTTTCGAGTTTGGAAAATTCTTCAGCTTCCGATTCGTCTATATGTGATTTATCAGGGTCATAATCTTTAAATATTTCCTCATACTCAAGCTGCTTTTCGTTATGTTTGATTTGCGCCTGCTGTCTGTTTGGTTTGATTGAATGCGCATATTTAATTAAATCTTCAAAAACTTCATTTTTCCCGTCAGCACCGTAAGTCTCAAAGAACAATTTTATTGTATCTGACATTACAAGTCCCTGAAGTGCTTTCATTTCAGGTGTTGCATCCCAGTATTTTTTCATTCTTGAGCGTGCGGATTTATCAATGTTTTCATAATCTTCAAAAAACGCTCTCATTTCATCAGATGCATGAACCCTGTCTAAAGATATTGACATTATTTCGCCCATATACTGCTGAATAAATGTTAATTTCGGATCATCAGCTCTTAGTCTGTGTTTTAGGTTCTTTCTTGTTTTTTCAATATCACCAAAATCCTCAAGGAGTGCATCTTTTATGTTTTTTACTTCGTGGTCTTTCGGTTTGTATTTTGGCGGTCTTTTATCTTCAAAATTCCCACTATTAATATCGGCAAGAGTCAATTCTTTTTTACCCTTTTGAGAAGCATGATAAGTTGAATCTTTTTTACTTACAGATACATAAGGGAAATCTTCTCTTGTAACATAGAATGAATGCCAAAAAGACTGATTGGGAAATTTTATGCCCATATTAGCGATATCACGGTAATTTATATCGGATATACCATCATAAAATACTGAAACATCTTTTTTAAAATCTTTATTGATTTCTTTGAGAGTTTTACCTTCTATGTATATTTTTTTCAGGATGTAAAGCCCTAAATCATCTTTGCCGTTTTTAAACAGGGACTTATCTTTTTCGTGCATCAAATTTATTTCTGCAAGAATACCTTCCCTGTGTTTTTTATTACTTTCGTGCAAATTAGCAAACAGCGGTTCATTAGGGAAAAGCTCTTTAACTTCATCTAAACTCTTTGCGTTATTTATATCATTAAAAACAATTTTCATCATCTGAGCAGGAGGAATATGGCTGCGTGATTCATAATTTTCAAACAGATAAGCTTTCATCGTTTGCGGCATATTTTCACGATTGAACTGCTGCTCGTAAAAATTTTCAGGAGTTCTAAAAAGACGGTCGCCGAAAGATATATTGTAATCCCTGTATGCAACCGGATTATATGAAGTTATTTGGGGATTTGTAATGTTATTTTTACTGTTATTATTTGAAGTTTTCAGATTATAATTCTGAAGGGGCATAATGCCTATTTTATTTATATACATACTAAAATAATACTCCTTGTTGTACTTTATAAAAAACGTAAAATATTTTTTTGCTAACGAATTTATACAATTTAACAAACATAGCGTTTTATGGTAAAATCAACAAAGGATATGAGAATTATACGGGAGAGAAAAATGAGTGATATTATAACTATCGGCAGCGCAACAATGGATGTATTTGTAGAATGTGATGATGCTAATGTTGTTTCCGTCAGAAAAAAAGACCATTCAACGGATTTTATGAGTTATCCTTACGGTTCAAAACTTGAAATAACCGATTTTGACACTCAAGTAGGCGGTGGAGGAGTTAATACTGCAGTTAATTTCGCAAACCTCGGATTTGATACAGGGGTAATATTTAAAGTCGGAGATGATATATATTCTAAGGGATTATTTGACTTCTTTAAAGATAAAAATGTAAGTCTTGATTCAATAATTCAAGACCCTAAAGACTCTACGGGATTTTCTATTATCCTGACAAGTTTTGAAGGCGACAGAACTGTTTTGGCTCACAGAGGAGCGAATGCGCATATTAAAAAATCGGAAATTGATTTTGATGCCATAAAAAATGCAAAGCTGTTATATATTGCCCCGCTAAACGGAGAAAGCAACAGACAGCTGGATGACCTTGTAAAATTTGCCAAAGAAAATAATACAAGGGTATGTTTTAATGCAGGTACAACAGGAATTAAAAAAGGATTTAACTACCTGAAAAAAATTCTTGAACTTGCGGATGTTGTAGTTATGAATAAAGAAGAAGCTACAATGGCAACAGGAATACAATTAAGGCAGGATACAAAAGATACAAAATTTTCAAAAGAACTTATACATCCTGATTTGAAAGAAATGTTCAAAAAATTAAAAGTTTCGGATTATCAGGTTATAGTAATAACAGACGGCGGGCATGGTGCTTATGCTTATAACGGTAAACAGTATTACTATTGCCCTTGTTTTGACGGGTCTGTAACATCAACTCTGGGTGCAGGGGATGCTTTTGCTTCCACTTTCTGCGGTGCAATGAACAGATACAACTTAGATATACCCAAATCACTTGTAGCCGCTTCCATCAATTCAGCCGGAGTCGTATCGGTATTCGGTGCAACTCAGGGCTTGAGAACTTTTGAAGAAATAGAAAACTTAATGGCTCAAACCCCTGATTTTAAGGCAATTGAAATAAATGAATAAAAAAATGAACAAATCTTATTTAGTTTCGTTATATAGATGTAGATAAGATAAGGAGACTTTAATTATGACAGATGAAGAAAAAAAAGAAGTAAAAGAATGCAGATGCTGCAGTGAATTAGGTAAATTTTTCACCTTAACCGCATCAATCTTTTTAGGAACACTTTTGGCAATACTTGTTGCAAGCGCATTATTAAAACCTAAATGTCCTTGTCCTTACGGTGGAGTGATGCCGCCAAGACCGGTTATTGAAAGACAAATTCCTATGAACGGAACGGACAGAATGCCAATCAGATACAAGGAACATAAGAAATTTCAGCAAAATCATGAATTTAGAACTCAAAGTGATAAATTGCCTGCAACTCCTGCAAACAGATAAATTGAAAAAGCACCGAAGACATTCGGTGCTTTTGTTCATTCTATAAATTTTTAATAATTTTATCTCTAAACTCTGTTGTTGAAAGATTTCCACCCAAATCTAAAGTTTTATATCCTGATGATAGTGTTTTAAACAGAGCTTTTTCTATTTTATCGGCGTAAGTATTTTCATTTATATATCTGAGCATTTCAACGGCAGAAAGTAAAAGTGCGGTCGGATTAGCTTTATTTTGTCCTTTAATATCAGGGGCGGAACCATGAACAGGTTCAAAAACCGCACATTGAGCGCCGATATTTGCGCCCTGAGCAACTCCAAGACCTCCTATAAGCCCTGCTGTCAAATCGGAAACTATATCACCATAAAGGTTTGGCAGTACAAGAACATCAAATTTTGACGGATTTTGAACAAGCTGCATACACAAATTATCGACAAGAATTTCTTTTGGAGTTATTTGCGGATAGTCTTTTGCTACGTTTCTGAAACTATCCAAAAATAAACCGTCTGAAAGCTTCATAATATTTGCCTTTGAAACTGCACAAACTTCTTTTCTGTTATTTTTCAGAGCATACTCAAACGCAAAACGACAAATTCTTTCTGATGCTTTTCTTGTAATAATTTTTATACTGTGTGCCGTATCTTTGTCAATTTGTTCCTCTACTCCCGCATACAAATCTTCTGTATTTTCACGAACGACAACAATATCAACATCACTAAACCTTGTTTCTACTCCTGATAAATTTTTACAAGGACGAAGGTTAGCGTATAAATCAAGCTCTTTTCTTAACTGAACATTGACTGAGCGAAACCCTTTCCCTATCGGAGTTGTAACAGGGGCTTTGAGAGCAACACCGTTTTTCTTAACAGAATCAAGCACTCTTTGGGGTAGAGGTACGCCCTCTTTTTCTATAACATCAGCACCTGCACTCTGAACATCCCAATTTATATCAAGCCCGGACGCTTTTATTATTTTTACAACACTATCGCTTATTTCTGGTCCGATACCATCCCCGTTTATCAACGTTATATTATGCATATTTTCTCTCCTGTTTCAATAATTTTAGCACAGAAATAACAAAAACGGGGGAGAACTTAATTGCTCTTGCCCCGCGGAAATTTAATAATGTTAAAATTTACTACATCATGCCCGGCATGCCGCCCATTCCTGCAGGCATTGCAGGAGCCGCAGATTTGTCTTCAGGCAATTCTACAACTGCTGCTTCAGTTGTTAATAACATTGAACCGACAGAAGCCGCATTTGTAAGTGCTGAACGTGTAACCTTTGCAGGGTCTACAATACCTGCCTGGAACATATCAACATACTTGCTGTTTAAAGCATCATAGCCATAAGCACCTTCTTTTTCAAGTACACAATCAACTACAACATCAGCCTTAGCACCTGCGTTACGAGCAATTGCTCTTAAAGGTACATCAAGTGCGGCAGTTAAAATCTTATAGCCGACTTTTTCATCATCAGAATCAAAATCAAGTGAATCAAGATTTTTAGCAAGTTCCTGTTGTATTCTTAACAATGCAACACCGCCACCAGGAACAATACCTTCTTCGTTGGCAGCTCTTGTAGCATTGAGAGCATCTTCAATTCTTAATTTTCTTTCTTTTAATTCGACTTCAGAAGCTGCACCGACTTCTATCAAAGCTACACCGCCTGATAATTTTGCTGCACGTTCTGCAAGTTTTTCCTTATCGTATTCGGAATCAGATGCTTCAATTTGTTTTTTGATAATTCTGATTCTGTCAGCAACAGCTTCTTTTGTATCTGCGCCTGCAACGATAGTTGTTTCATCTTTTGTAACAGTTACTCTTTTTGCTTTACCAAGCATTTGAGTAGTCACATTTTCCAACTTAATGCCAAGTTCATCAGTGAACATCTGACCGCCTGTTAAAACTGCGATATCTTCAAGCATTGCTTTTCTTCTGTCACCAAATCCAGGAGCCTTGACAGCAACTGCTCTTAAAACTTTTCTCATTGTATTAACAACCAAAGTTGCCAAAGCTTCACCTTCAACATCTTCTGCTATTAACAGCAACGATTTACCATCACGGGCAACCTGTTCCAATAACGGAACCAAATCTGCAATAAGGTTAATTTTTTTGTTGCAGCAGAATACATAAGCATCTTCCAAAACTGCTTCCATTCTTTCAGGGTCAGTAACAAAATAAGGTGATATATAACCTTTGTCAAACTGCATACCTTCAACAACTTTAAGGTTTGTTCCAAAAGATTTTGATTCTTCAACGGTAATAACCCCGTCATGACCGACTTTTTCCATCGCTTCTGCGATAAGTTCACCGATTTCTTTGCTGTTGCCTGCAGAAATTGATGCAACCTGTGCAATTTCTTCTTTTGTATTAACAGGACGAGCCATAGATTTAATTTTTTCAACCGCACTATCAACTGCCCTGTCTATACCACGTTTCATTGACATAGGATTTGCACCTGCTGTCAGATTTTTTAAACCTTCTCTGACAATAGCCTGAGCCAAAACTGAAGCGGTAGTAGTCCCGTCACCTGCGACATCGTTTGTCTTTGAAGAAACTTCTTTCAATAACTGTGCTCCTGAATTTTCCAAAGCATCAGCCAATTCTATTTCTTTTGCGATAGTAACACCATCATTAACAATTTGTGGTGCACCGAATTTTTTTGTTAAAATAACATTTCTGCCTTTTGGTCCGAGAGTAACTTTTACTGCATCGGCTACGGCATCAATTCCTTTGAGAAGCGATTTTCTTGCTTCTTCATCAAAAACAATTTTCTTTGCCATTTTTATATTTCTCCTTTATTGTGGTTTATAAGTCTGTTAAGTCGGATAGGTCAGATAAGATCTTATCATTGATTAATATTGGCAAACAACTGTACCATAGTAAAAATAAATAATATCTGTAAAGAACTTATCAGACTCGTTGTCCTGTCGGACTTATATGACTTCTATTCAATTACTGCCAAAGCATCTTTTACTGATAAAATCTTGTATTCTGTTCCGTCTACCTTAACATCAGTTCCTGAATATTTAGCATACAATATTACATCCCCTACTTTTACATCCATAGGTTCTCTTTCACCTTTGTCATTTATTTTGCCCAAACCTACCGCAACAACTTCACCTTTTTGAGGTTTTTCTTTTGCGCTGTCAGGAATAAAAATTCCGCCTGAAGTTTGTTCTGTATCTTCAATAACTTTAATTACAATTCTTTCACCCAACGGTTTAATCATTTTTCTCTCCTTTCAAATAAGACCTGAGTCTTTATTTCTACTGATAACACATAATTTATTTATATAACAAAATTCTTCGGTTTTATTAATCCTTAAGGAAAAATTAACAATTCGGATAAATAAACGGACTATTTTCCTTCGCATACAGAAATTCTGCATTGTTCCCTATAATCTTTTTAAACACAGGCAAGACAAGAATTTCACTTTCAAAATGACCGATATCATAAACAGCAACAGGACTGTCAAGGGCTGTATGGAATTTTAAATCTCCCGTAACAAGGCAATCCGCACCGTTTTCATAAGCTAATGATATAAACTCACTGCCTGAACCTGCACAAAAAGCTATACTTTTTAACTCCGTAACGTTATTGTTATTTACCAGTCTGAAATTAGGGGAAACATTTTTTATAATATTATTAAAATTACTGACAGAGATAGCGTTTTTAAGGGTTATAACTCTCAAAAACTCCTCTTTTTGGGTCGTTTCAATATCATTCAGCCCAAAAGTACAAAGCGTTTCAATCAAAGTGTCGGTTGTTCCGCCATCAGCTTTGTCAAGATTTGTATGGGCACAATAGATATTCAATTTCGGGCTGAAATTCTCATCTAAAAGCTCAGAATTACAATTAACCGTAAACAAAGGATGATGAGACAGAATCATATCGCAATTCGCATTTAATGCCTGACAAATTACATCTTCAGTTACAGTCAAACATAACATAATCTTTTTAATATCTGCAATATCAGAAGCATCCACAGCCCAGCCGCAAGCATCCCATTCTTCCTGAGTATCCAAAGGTGCAAATTTTTCAATTTTTTCTGATATTTCGTATTTATTCATAAGACACAAAATATTATAACACGAAGCAATTTAAAATATGTTCATGCTATTGTGTAAATATGAATATTACAGGCGGAATATACAACAGGCAAAAAATAATTGCACCCGATGAAAATATTACCAGACCGACATTGTCAAAAGTCAGAATGGCAATATTTAATACGCTTGGCTCTATTATAGATTTTGAAGGGAAGTCGTTTCTTGATATGTACGCAGGTTCGGGCATAATGGGTTTAGAGGCAATATCAAGAGGGTTTAGTGAAGTTACTGCGGTTGAAATAAATAAAAAAGCCTATAATATCATTAAAACTAATTTCAAAAAATATGAAAAAGAACATAATTTAAAGTTGTTATTAGGTGACAGTCAGAGAATCTGCGAAAAACTTGAAAAAAATTTTGATGTTATCTATATTGATCCTCCATATTTCAGCGGAGTTTATGAAAGAAGTATTGAAATTGCATCCCAAAAATCCTCAGGAATAATAATATTAGAGCATGTAACCGAAATAAATATTCCCGAAAATTTAAAAATTATTAAACAAAAAAAATACGCAGATAAAAATATAACTTTTTTACAGAAATAACATTTTTCAATATGAAATATTGTAACAAAATGTTTACAAATGGCTCTAAATACTAAAGTTTCCCGCAAAAAAGCCGACATAAAGAATACTAGAACTACGAAAGGATTGTATTACTTATGGGAATGGCAGCATCACAAGCAAGACTTCTGACCATTACGGCTCGTTTAGCAGACAACGAGCTTCGTTCTCAAACCATAAATAATGCAAAAATGCGTCTGGCATCTCAAACATCACAGGTCAGTGATGAATACGTCAGTGCTTTAAATAATGCACAATTGATGTTTACAAACAGCAATTATGACGGTTTAAGCCAGACTCAGCTATTAACCTTCAATTCTTTGACGCAATACAGCCCGTATAATACTCAATACGGACTTGTAAACGCTTCGGGTCTGGCTCTTGTAAGCGAAGAAGATGCTATGATATTTGAAGCAAATAAAGGCAGTTTGGAAGGATTTTTATCCGCTCACGGTCTTGAATGGGAAACAACCTTCTTTGAAGAAGATGTAAATCCTAATTTATCGGCTACTCTTACCGAATTTTATGGAACAGGAGCAAATAATATCGGCTATATGTTCAGCGGAAAATCTAATGATGATCTTAAGAAAATGTATCTTGATTCTTTGACGGATGATTCGTCCGTTGCCTTCTTCAATTACCAAACAGCAGCATATAATTATTACAGTCAGATTATAATGATGTATGAAAATACCGTTCCGGCATTGAGAAACGATTTATTTGGAGATTCTTCAAGTGGCATAAACGAACAAACAGTTGCAGATGCAATTAAAGCTTTGGGGAATGCAACAAGTGTAAAACAAGAATTACTTGTCGGGGATAAATCCGGATACACAGGAATTATAGCAGATACCAAGGATAACGGAGCTAAATTTTCAATAAATTACCTTACGACAGCCCCGCATAATTATCTATATGCCGATGCGGCTAATGATTTAAAAGCACTTGTTTCCTCATTAACAGACGCAACAATTTCAAGAACATTATCGGGTACCGGAGCACCATCCATAGGGGCACAGGCGACAGGTTTTGAAGATGAAATGTCATCATTAAGCTCTGAAACAGCTTTAGGGGATTTAACCTATACTCAAATGGATGGTTCAACAGGAACAAAAGCTAACGGCAATGGTTATAAATATACCTTCGGAGGAGATCCGTCATTCACTTTGACAATTGATGAATATACTCTTGGTCCCGAACACAAACTATATAAGGATAATCAAACAGGGAGCAATGTTTCTGACCCGTCAAACCCAAGTGCAACATATGTAGACAGTGCGGGAAACACCGTTTCAAAATATTCATTAATCCGTTCTTATTATAATACAAGCGAAATAACCGGTCCAAAAACGACCTTAAACGTAGGTTCCTCAAGTACATACACGGATTATACATATAACGGTTCAAGTTTCCCTGCGACAATATCAACTTCTACATATATATCAACTTTCCGCTCAAATACAACAGCACAAATGCAAAATATAGCAAATAATATCTCCGCAATTTGCAAAGGAGAAACAGAAACATTACCTGATGGCTCAACGGTGGTAGAACCGGATATGGAAGTTGTTTACAGATACATTAATATAAACGAAACATTAGGCGGTACTCCAACTTATCAATTGGCAAGAATACCGTTAAAATATCCTACAACAAGCTCTCATAACAAAAATGAAGGTTATGAAGCATTGGCTTCAATGTATTTTGGATATTTATTGAATTCCCCCGGAGTATTTGACGCTAATGCATACGCAGAAGGTGACGGAAGCGGAAGCCCAACATTAGCAGAATATAGGGATGCAAAACAGTATTTTGAAGATACATACGGGATTACGAATATTCCTTCCACAGATTGTCTTGTAAACATTGATAAAATGATGACTAAAGGAGATCGTACAAAATTTACAACGGCATTAAACAGCGATCCGACAACAGCTTTGGGCAGTGTTGTAAGGTCTTATGCAACACAAAAGATGTTGGAAGTCCTCGGAGAACCGAAATATTGCTGGGTAGATCATAATGATTCTTTACATAATGAAAATGCTGATTCTAAAGCTCAGTGGTATACAAATCTTTATGACAGAATGCAAAAAGGATATAAAGTATTAGAAAACGGACTTGCAAGCTCATCTGATTGGCTTGAATATGCTTTTGAAACAGGTCTTGTTACTATGGAGCAGGTAGACAGATCTTATAACTGGATTGGTATGGATTATAAATCCTGCGCAAATATTACCGAAAATACAGATACATCTGCTATGGTTGCAAAAGCAGAAGCTAAATACAACAGAGCAATGAACGATATAAAACAAAAAGACAGTATGTACGACTTACAGCTTAAAAATATCGATACGGAACACTCATCACTCCAGACTGAATATGATGTAATTAAAGGCGTTTTGAGTAAAAACATAGATCGCACAATGAAGTTTGATCAAAGCGCATAAAAATTTTCCCATAATGTCTTTAAAATAGAGCAGTATATCTGCTCTATTTTTTTTTACAAATAAACTGCTCTATAAATTATTCAAAAATAAGAACTATTTTATTCATAAATAATATTATCTGTATGTTCATTTTTTCTTTTTGTCTTGATGCAAAAAGAAAAAACGAACCCAAAAA
>ERZ842401.2786-NODE-2786-length-22788-cov-16.777900_pt1 | contig 22788 bp, 21 predicted proteins | sample MGYA00521270_ERZ842401 | MGnify/ENA primary metagenome ERZ842401 (study PRJEB31892, sample SAMEA3878208) | bioreactor metagenome | biome: Moose rumen | place: Sweden | collected 2011-10 | study: EMG produced TPA metagenomics assembly of the PRJEB12797 data set...
CGTACATTGTTCCGAGATGAGTTCCTTTCAGTAGAGAGTCTCTGTTTGGCATCTTTGCCCAGACTTTCTTGCCGTTTACCTTGCAACGATAGAGATTGATTATCATCTTCTTAAGCCTAGGCAAGGAAAGCTCCCAAATCACATTCGTACGCTTGCCGCATGTTTTTGAGTCTTTATCACACCCCTCAGGATAGCAGTCTACAGTTATCTCATCCTCCTTATCTACCTTTATATAGTTGCTATACTCTTCCGGACGGGCCTTCGATTCGTTATTGCGCTCGCCATAGTTTCCACGGGGATTTACCGGCGACTGCACCTTACTATCGTCATCGGCATTCTCCTCCTCAGGGTTTACCGCTGGCTTCTGTTCAGAATTCAGCTTCTCGCTGCCACCACCGAAAGCCTGGTCCTGCATGACAGCGGCCTTGTTCATCTCCTCCTGGATGCGCTGCATGGCCTCCTCCATGGAATTGCAGATAACAGTACCGCCTTTCTTCCTGGAATTCTTGGTAGATTTGCCAGGAGTCTGGTCCTTGCCGTCACCTTTGCCGTCTTTCTGATTCTGAATCTCAGCAATCTTTGCCTCATACTCTGCAGCCATGGCTTTCATGCGATTCTCATAATCTGCCTTCAATGCAGCAGTAGCCTTGGCGACAGCTTCTTCTATCAAGCGGTCGACATCCGACTTGCGGATCATATCCGTGGCTATCTGATTAAGCAGGCGGAGGACTTCACTGTCCTTCTCCTGAATCCTGGTCTCTTGAGCGTCGGTCTGCATCCTGAGTCTGCTGTTTTCCGATTTCAAGTCTGCATTTTCCTGTTGCAAATGCCTGCTTAATCTTTCATCCGTCATACTGCAAAGGTACGAAAAATTCTCGAATTACGCAAGCTTTTTACAAACTATTTTTAGACTTAAAACGTTAATATTCAATAACTTACATTTAAATTCCCTATGCTACCTCACGCAGTTGAAGTCGCCGTATTTGCTTGTCTTCAAGCAGAGAAACGAGATCTGCCCAGCAGATGGAATAAGTTTGCTTCTTCACGTCAAAACGCGGTGTAAGGAACTTGTACTGCCTGTCCAATTTCTTCTCTGAAATTACGAAACCGCCACGCTCATAATAGAAAACGCGCAGCTGATTGTGCCTACGATTCATAAAAATGAATACCGTACCGGACCAGGGATCATCGTGGAGAACATAGCGGATGTAGTTTATCATTCCATCCCACTTGTAGCGGAAACTCACATTGCCCTCGCAGTATTTGTAGCGCATACTTGCAGTAAGACTAAGCATAATTACGAATTGGCATTAAACGTTGGACAATGGTCACTAGGTCACTGGGCGTTATCTCTCGGACTGTCAGTTTCAGACCTTTGGGAAAGCTCAGCATCACCTCTTTTATATGACTCTCTGTTGCTGGCATAGGCTGAGTGGACTCGCCTGACTCGGGAATCTCAGTGATAACGAGATCACCACACTGGACTTGATTATCAAAAGACTCCGTCTCAAGCTTCTCCTGCTTCAGCGCCTCCACCATCTCATAATAGTCCAACAGGTTTTCACGGCAGAAGTCTGCCACCCTCACTTTTTTGTGACTCTTCTGTAAGTCACGGAACTGCTTCACATAATCTTTTATTTCCATATTGCGCTAAATTGATTAAACCAGCGCAAAATTAGAAAAATATTTTATCTTCACCAAATTTGACCAGGTCCAAGGTTCGGACGCTTACGTTTGGTTTAAGCCGTCTAAACTCATAGTCCCATAGGGTGGGACACTGTCAAGGTAGCACTGTAAAGTCGTAAGCCTCCCGATATTCATCGAACTCCACATCGCCCATACAACCATAACTCCGCACGACATCGACGATAAACTGCTGAGCCGCGGGGTTGAGCCACCGTTCACCGTCCTTGTAGCGATAGTAGGCCCCCTTGCTGCCCCAGTGGCCAGTCAGAGTCACCCGTATACCGTGTCGCGCGTCGCGCGTGTGTACATTATTATATATTTTATTCAGCCCTCGGGCCATCCTCACCACCTCAGCCTTCTGATAGTACTTGCACTGCCCTTCCTTCCAGGCATTAGGCAGCACGGCAGTCCATCTCGCCAGGTGCTCTGGTGCCTCCCTGCACGCCTTCTGCCTCAGGCAGTCCGCCGCCATCGGGCAAGCCTCGTTTGTGCATACAGGCCACCAGATAGGTATCTCCGTGAAGTCTATCTTTGCCATCGCTTTGTCCCTTTTCTATTATTTGCTTACACTAAAAGACCTTGCCTACACTGCGCAAATTTTTGATAATCAACACAATACTCTTCAGTGTAAGCAATGTAGGCAAATTTAAAAAAATTATTTTTCTACAACTCAACCTTTAATATCTTATATTTCATGAATTGAGTAGCAATATAAACAGCAAGGCAACCTCCACAAAGTTTACCTATCATTACAGGGAAAATGAGCGTTGGCTGGAAATTTGCACAGAAAGCCAGATGGTCACCAATAAGGAAAGCACAACATACAGAATAAGCAATACACTTCACCTTGTCAACAGGCATCAGGTCTTTTACCATACCAAATAGAGCCAGCACATTTGCCGTTCCTGCCAAAATACCCGCCGTAGCATCAGCCGAAAGGCCAATGCGTCGCCCGATAGCATCGAGAGGTTTCGCCAGATAAGTTTTGATAAGATAAACCATAGGGAATGCACCACACAACATAATGCCAATATAACCCGAAATCTCAAGTGCCCGATTGATGTCCTCTTCATCAGCTATAATAGGTTCGAAGCCCCAACTTCCAAAAATAGTGGTAAAAATGCCCGTAAAGTATTCAACTACAGAAAAAACGAAGACAAAACGAAGCGTAGAATCCATCACTTTGCCAAACACATTAAAGCCTTTGATCATCTTCTCCGGGATGACATACAGACCTACGGCAATTGCTCCACAAATTATAATCAGCGGAATCAGATTGCGGAAGATGAGCCAGAAAGAAAGAGCCAGTTGATAGGTGGCATCGCCACTTGTAGCAATCACCTCACGAATAGAGGGATTAGTAAGGGCTATGATGATAGAGGACACAAGTACACCAACGGGGATCGTAATAAAGCCGACCATCTCACCCATTGCCAGATAACGGCGATCTTCCTTACGCAGCATCTTCAGGGCTACGGGGATAGAGAAAACTATAGTGGCACCAGCCATATAGCCAGTCATCATAGCCATAATCCAACTTTCCTTGGTCTGTGCCAAAGCCTCGGCCAACTGATAACCTCCCATGTCAACTGCAATAAAGGTAGTAGCGGCCATTGCCTGGTCAGCACCCACCAAACCGTAGAGCGGACCGAACACCTGGGACACAAACCATGTAAGATAGGGTGCAGATGCCATAATACCTGCCACGGGAAGGAAAATGGCACCGATAGAATCTATACCTGCAAGAAACTCCTTGCCCAAAGGACTGTCTTCTTTAAACACAGAAGCAAAGCAGCCTACAATGGCACAGGCCATGATTATATAAACAACGACTTGTCCGAAGAGTTCCATAAATAAAATGTATGTAAATTACTAATCCTTTATTAAATACATTGGCATTGCCTTCTTGCAGTAATTCTTTGCCATCTTATACCACAAGTAAAGATACTCGCCAACATTGTTGCCAACAGATGTCTGATAGATTGCCCACACATACCAGTAATAAGCAGCCAGCGCAACATAAGCAAAATAGTGGCGTAACTCTATATCAGTCGGTTTACGACCAATATATTTCCTGATCACTGTCAGAGCCTCGTCCTCCGTGTAGTCAGAACAACAAATAAAAGTACCAAGATCCGTTGCAGGATCATCATTACCAGAATACTCCCAATCTATAAGATACATCTTTCCATCTTCACCGATGAGGAAATTGGGATCATAGCAGTCGCAGTGGCAAAGTCTTTCGCCAATGCCGTCACTCTTTGTCAATTTGTAGAGGGTTTCCATCATATCCAACAAATTCTGGAAATCAGCAAAATCAGCACGCCCCCGGTTACGTATCTTCTCAACAAACTCGAGGCTCTTCTCCCAAGTCCCAAAGCGGAACTCCGACTTGATATTCTCCTGATGGAGTGTGCGCATCATTGCCAAAGCCGCATCCACTTCCTCCTCATCATGATAATTAAGCGTATGGGCATTTTCGACATATCGGCTCAACTTCCATCCCTCCGTCTTATCCATATAGATAAACGTATCATCGAGGCCAAGCCGTTTTGCCACGCTCATCGAAAAAGATTCACTTTCACGGTTGATATAATCGCTTGTTCCTACACCAGGATGACGATATACAAACTTCGTCCCTCCTAATTTGTTGTTGGCCGCGGTGAAATAGAAGGACGTGTTCGTAAGTCCTTGCTTGATAGCCTTGATATCCATAATATCCTTTTCTTCACATCCTAATATCTGGCAGATATTCTGCAGGATACGGGAATTGGTATTCGAGATATAGTGACTATCGAACAGACGTAATTCGTCAAGGGAATCAAACTCTTGTATGATACCACCAGAATAGCGCTTTATCTTCAACTTTAATATATCAAGATGCTTTATGTAGAAGTCTTCCCAAAGATGAAATTTGGTATCACCTTTATCATATTCTGCCTTCAGCAACTCCTTGAACTTCACAGAGAATTGATGGTCAAAATACACATGACCACACATATACCAAGCATTCTGTCCCCCTATCGTCACGTCGGTAACATAGTCTTCCTCATCGGTGGTGAGGCAATATTCATCAGTCGTTCCATCGGCAAAGACAGCAGCATAATAACCACAACCAGGTTTTTCCAAGAACACATTCTCTGTAAAGTAATTATCGGAGGAGCATATAAAAGTTTCATCCAACCGATCAAGGACTCGAATTAATGTTGACGTATTGTTGTACTTAAAATAGTCTTCGTTCACCACAATCTTTACGCCAAACATATCCTCCAGATAGAAGAACATTTCTTTCATATAGCCCACAACAAGGGTAATATCGCTGATTCCAGCCTCCAGCAACTGTCGGATCTGACGCTCTATCAAGACCTCACCCTTCACTGTCAAAAGCCCCTTAGGCTTCTCGTACGACAGTGGTGCAAAGCGGGAAGACATTCCCGCTGCCATTATTATCGCATTCATCGTATCTAAATATTCAAATAGACTGAAAAAGAAAGGTAGGACTTCTCTTTCTGCGGATTTATTACATATTGTGCACTGACAGGCAGATTATAATCACCCATCGGTATCGCGGTCTGATATTTGAGCGCAATGTTCACGACAGAGAAGCCCGTTTCAAAATTATTATACAGGCTCTTGTTCAGGCTTGCTCCCAAGGCTAATGAAAGGATGTTAGTTTCGGAAAAATCATAGTGATACCCGATTTCAGCATAAGCCGACCAGGCCTGTTCACCCTCCATATTCTTATCCGCTCCATAAAAGAACGTTGAAACCATCGCCGTAATAGGCAAGGCAGAAGGTGCGTAACTTAGACTGCCTTCAAAAAGATGTCCAGTTTCATCTTTCTTAAAATTAAAGAGTTTGTCACTATTCCCTGTCGGAGTCGGATAGAAATAATCGACTATGCCCACAGAAAAATCACCTATGGTATAACCAACTCCCAAATCAGTCTCGCGCCACGAGTTATCAATCGTATATGCACCTGTGGCATAAACACTAAGACCACCTGTAGCAAAACCTAAAGTCGGGAAAACAGTCGGAGCCTCACCATATTCCTGACCACGCCACAAATACTTAGAGGTCAATTCAGCAGAAGCACTAAATGGTGAAGTTTTATGTACTTCCTGGGAAAATCCCTGTAATCCTATAAACAGGAATAAAAATAAGAATATCTTTTTCATCGTTTATATAAAATTTCTCATTCCCTAATGTCATATTCATCATCAGCGTATGTTGGAACATCAAGGTTATAATCATATTCTATAGATTCATAATCACTGAATGCTAAAAGTAGAATTGGGTTTTCCAACAATGCGACCAAAAAGCCATTCGATATATTCAAGACAGCATAGATAAGTATCCACAAATATAAGAAATACGCCTTCGCCTTAAAAATCTTATAAGTAAGAACCGCATATAAAAAAAGAACAATCACAGTGAAAACCAATCCATCACCAAGTAAGACATGCAAATAACCACTATCAAGATAAAAATAGTCTTTTGTTGTTGGAGAGGTGTCAAACTCCAAATCATTACCCCATAACGTAACATTATACCTCATCAGGGCTTCCTCATTCAAAGCCAGACGTCCACTTGTCATACGGTTTAAATCCTCGTAACCGCTAAAGAAAATTGACAATATGAAATACTTAGAAACGAAATAGAGTAATATACAAATGAGGGGATAAGCCACAATGGCGAGCCAAGCAAGGAATCTGTTATTAAGGATCGATTTAATATAGGGTATTACAAAAATAGCAACCATAAATGCTATGCAAGCATAAAGTTGTAGGCGAGTAGAAGAATAAACAAAGAATATATAAGAAAGCAATACTAAAAAAACTATTTTCTTCAGATCTAATTGATGACGCCATTGATACAAACAACATTGAACAATTCCCATACCCAAGTAGGCATAATAACTATAATACTTAAAGCCTAAATCGTGTGCAAAACTATTCTCAAAATTGTCAACGTCCCTGTGATATAATCTGTCTTCAATCAGATCGAATGCAAGAGCACCTAAAACAATAACAAACGCGATGACCAATACTCGGATACATTGCCTGGCTATATGGCTAAAAGGAATATTGTATGCAGCCAAGATAAGCATAGAACTTCCAAGAATATTCGATGTATAACTGATTCGCAAGTAAAGGGGTATAAAGAAAAGTAAGCCAAAAGCGATCTTATTATAAAACGTCCACTTGAAATTTTGAAGAACCGACAGCATTGAAAAGCAAAGAGAAACTATTAAGGAGAATTGCTTTATAATCAAAAACAACCCTTCATCATAATCCAACTGCGAATTTTTCAAGGCATAAAAAACGCCAAATGCCATCAGAGCATTATCGAAGTTGGCGGTATAGTCCTTCTCGTACGTATAATCCAAAGCCTCAGAATCCATAGGATTTCAAATGCTAAATACGAAAAATCTGTTTAGAGAGAGGAACTCTCATAATGATAAAGGACAATGACAACGACAACAAGGAAATCGCCAAGAAATCAACCAATGGCGTCACCAAGCCTGCATACTGGGCATCTACGGCCCAATGCCAAGCCTTTATGACAAAGTAATGAATAGTGTAAACAGGCAAGAACAAGTCGGAAAGGAGTGTAATATATCTATTGTGAATAATCTGGTGGGAAACAACCAATATAAATAAAAGAGATGCATATATCATACATAATGGGGAAGTAAAGAAATACTCGATGCCATCAATAGCACTTTGGCAGAAATACACAAAACCAACAAAAAGTAACATAGATACCACTACAAGAGGTGTGATTCTCCTATCAATGACCTGATACTTATGTATGATGGCGCCAAATGAAAAATAGGTCAACCAATTCCAAATTCTAAATGACTGGATGACAGAATATTCCCAACGAAAAGAGAATGTCATAATAAAGACAATAAAATCAAGGCATACCAACAACAGGATCATTTTCGGCAAGAAATGATCAATATGCTTATCCCCCCATTTTATCAGCGGCAATAGGATATACAAAAGACACATTGCGCCAAAATACCAGAACATCCAAAAAGGCCCTTTCTGTATGAAAGAATTGAAAAGCACCTGAAACAGGAGGATGTCAATCTGACGATGATGTATCACATGAACTAGCCAGAAGATGAAACTGCAAATGAACACAAATCTTACTATTCCCCAAATTTTTCTTATGGAATATCTCCAACTACCATCTTTTTCAATCAAGAGGAAGCCACTTACCATAAAAAACAAAGGGACGGAAATACCAGCAATCCGGGAAAGGACAAAGGCGACAGGATTATCCAATCTATCCATATTGCAATGAAGACTGATAACTCCCAGCATTGCTATTATCTTCAATAGATCTATTGCCTGGTTTCTTTGAATAGCAGATGTATTTAATGGCATATTTCCTTGTGTTATCGACTGAGTCTCTTTTGAACAAGTTGCATAATATCCATATATGTTTTATCCTTCATCAAGTAGCATAAAATAGCATAGACCAAGGAACCAACCAGAATACCGATTAACAATTTAGCCAAAACATCAGTAACGTATAAAGTTATTACAAAGACTGCTACACCCATCAATAAAGACCTAACTATAATGGGGAATAATGCACGCATCTGAGCATAAAATCCATAATCAAGCATCTTCTTTGTATAATAGCAATTGAACACAAAGGCTATAAAACTATATAAAGACCTGCCAGCACACATCCAAAGGATACCAAAAGGTATACTAACAAAAAGGATGAAGAAGCCAATAGGCTTTTTTATCAATTCTAATCTTAAAACTAAATCCGAACGCCCCTTCACATAAAGCAAATTCAAATTAATGTGTGTAAGCGGATCAAACATACATCCGACACAGATAATTTGAAGGATCGGTACGCATGGAAGCCATTTCGCACCTATCAAGAACTCTACTAATGGCGCAGCCAAAACAATCAATCCTACGAGCAGAGGATAGAGAAGGAACACTGGAGCCGTCAACAACTTCTGATAAGTAGTTACCAACTTTGCGTCATCATCTTGCATGGAAGACAATATTGGATAATTCACCTTGACCACCATCTCCTGTACTGTCTGAGTAGGTAATTGGGCAAAATGGTCGCCTCGATTGAAGAATCCAACTTCAGCAGCACTGAAGGTCTTTCCTATAACCAATGTATATAAGTTTTCATAAATGGTATTGATCATGCCTGAACAGAGCAACTTTGACCCAAAAGAGAACAAACGCTGAAAAGATGAATAAGAGAATGCTCTCTTCGGTTTCCATCTGGAGAATGTCCAAAGGATTGCTGCACGAACCACGGCAGAGAAAAGCCCCTGAAACACCAAGGCCCAAACGCCCCAGCCTTTATATGCCAAGATGATAGCAATAGTACCAGAGAGGACAACTGACATAACTGAAGCAATAGCCTGTAACCTGAAATTTAAGTCAATAGTCAGTTTAGCAGTCTGGACGATGGTTAATCCGTTAATAATTAGAGCCAATGTTACCACCCTTATGACATCTGTCAGGACTGGCATAGAATAGAAATCGGCAATCCATGGAGCAGAAACATAGAAGAGGCCATACAAAAAGAGAGAAATAACAAAATTGAAATAGAACACCGTAGAATAGTCCGTTTCAGTTCTATCCTTCTTCTGTATAAGCGCACTGGCAAAGCCACTATCAATAAAAGTCTGTGCTATGGCAATAAAGATGGCCAACATGCCTATGATACCATAATCCTCTGGCATCAGCAATCGAGCCAAGACAATGCCAACAAGGAACTGTACGACCTTAGTTGTCAGACGCGAGGCGCCTGTCCAGGCCATACCTTTCATTGACTTCGACTTCAGACTATTAGACATATTTAAACAGTTATTTCATCAGGCGTTGCTTCAATCTTAGCCATTTTTTCTTATCCCATTCCTTCCTGAAAGAAGGTAAAGTTTCCAAGTAAGAATGGTCTGGATCAAAGAACAACTCCCCATGATAGGTAGGACTTTTAATGGGAGTCATATAATCTTCTCCATATAATAGAGTAAGATAATCTTGATATCGATAAGGTATAGGTACTTTAAGATACTCAAAGTCTGCTAATACGGTATTGTCGAAAATATGTTTATCTATTAAATAATCTAAAGGGAAAGAAGAATAATATGTCAAATAGTCACAATCTTCAACTTTGTTACTTCTAAACATATTCTCAAAATCACCATAATAACCCCTGAAGGTTTTTGCATCTATTTCCTTCTCTATTTGCTTTTGCTCTAACCAACTACTTAAAAGATTCAATTTCAACAAGAGAGGGAAATGGTGATATCTTTCCATTTTCCTCTGCATCATAATTGAACGTCTTTTCAATTCAGACCTTTCCTTTTCCGTATTAGGCATTCCATCGAGGGGAAAAACATCAATAAAGATACCCTGATTGAATTCTCGTTTACATTCCTTAGGGATTACGGCCGTTGTCAAACTATTGCGTATCTGAATATGGCCTCTGAAATAATTAATGTCAGTATAAGCAGACTGAAAAAAAAGAGGATGTTTGAATTCAGAAGGCCCAATCTTCATTAACTTATCATAATCGTCCCGGAACATCACAACATCAATATCATCATCCCATGGAATAAAGCCTTTATGCCTAACCGCACCAAGAAGAGTACCGCTATCAACCCAGCACTTGAGTCCATGCTTCTCACATACTTCCAGTAGTTTCTGAAGCATTTCAAGTTCAACTTTCCAGATTTTCTTCATATTTGCTGTAACTTTATAGCCACAGCGTATTTCATCTTGTATATTAAAATCCATAAAAATACTTAATAATTAAAAAGGGGATACTCCACGTTCTGGACCTTCTTTTGGGAGTAATATGGAACCATTCCTCCGAATACATAATGATCTTTTCTTTTTATCACAAACAATATCTATAAGGAACTGAACCCAAAAGGGGTGGTGAAGTCTTTAAGGAGGGGATGACGAGTGTCTTTATCGGAGAGGATGGCATGGGTAGTAGGGACATGCCAGTCAATGCCCAAAGAAGTGTCGAGGATGGAGATGCCACCATCGGCTTCAGGATGATAGAACTCATCGCACTTGTATTGGAAAACAGCAACCTCACTCAGCACGGCAAAGCCGTGGGCAAAACCCTTAGGGATGAAAAACTGACGATGGTTATCCTCCGTCAGTTCCACAGACACATGCTGGCCGTATGTCGGGCTACCCTTACGGATATCGACGGCAACATCGAGCACAGCCCCCTTGACACAACGAACGAGTTTGGCCTGAGTGAAAGGAGGACGCTGGAAATGGAGGCCGCGCATTACGCCGTAGGACGATTTACTCTCGTTGTCCTGTACAAAATGGACTGGGCCAATCTTCTCTTCAAACTCACGCTGGGAGAAAGACTCAAAAAAATAGCCACGACTATCTTCGAAGATGCGTGGTTCGATAATTACCACACCATCAATAGAGGTCTTAACAATGTTCATCCTTAAAATATTTATGAAAGGCCAAGAAGGGGTTTAAGTTCGTTTTCCTTGTGAAGCACATAAACAGTTGTACCCACGAAAGCCAAAAAGAGAAAGACCAACATAATCTTCTTTTTCTTCGGACCTTCCGGCTTTATAGGAACTGTTGCACTCTGAAGGGTCATAAAAGCAGGTGTTTCTTGCTGGACTTGGGCTTCCGCATTCTGTACCTGAGCAGTATAAGTCTGATACGCATTAAACTGTAGTTGCATTTCGTTTTCAAGATCAGTCAACTTTGTTCGGACACTCTGCAATATGATATCCTGATTAGAATCAGCGAAATCAACATAGCGCTGACGAGCCTTTTCGTAGCGTACCTTAGACTCTGCACAAAGTTTTTTGTTATACTCCAAGTCGATACGCGACTTATTAGTTCGATACTCAGTGATAAAGTCCTGAAGGCGGGCTTTGACAGAATCAGCAACTGTAGCACATATTAGAGGATCCTGATCAATAACGTCAATGGTGATGACCAAGGTCTTTTGGTCGACATCGCAAACTACCTTACGGCTAATAACCTTTGCGATGGCCGTCTGCTTTTTGGTCAAACGGAAAGGATTGACTTTCTTTTCCTCAGTATCGGTTGAATCCTCCTTAGCAAACAAATCGCTGATGAGGCCGAATGTTCCTCCGATTGCCGCACTCCACCAAGGACGTTTCTGATCGTTGAGCAGATAATCATAATAACTTTTGGTAGTGACGCTATCCATTGCACACACCTGAATATCAAACAGGCTTGTTTTGAAATCGACTGAGTTCATTAAATCTGGATATAGATTAGGCATCAGTGCTTCACTGCCATTACCCAGTACATTCGATCCTAACCGCATTCCAAAAGAGCGAGCGATAGAAGAAAGAGAATTACTGCTACGAGTTGTGGACAATTCTGGAGCCAGCATCACTTCGCACTTGTATATTTTGGGAAGAGAAAAAACATAGATGAGCGCTACAACAACGGTAATTACTAGCACTTTCAAATACAAATTCCTGTGTTTCCAGGCAATATTCCACAATTTCACATAGTCAACCGTCTTCTTCTGCGGACGATGGGCTAAGTTTTTCTGTTCTTCTGAATTCATTGTCTTCTTATTTTACGATGTTAGCAATTGTAGCCACCATTGCAGCCAAAGAGGTCAGACTGGTACCGATAGAGAGCCACTGGGCAAAACCGAGATTGCTGCGACGTGTTTTCTGGGGCACAATAATCTCACAGCCTGGTTCCACCTTTACACCTCGCCCCACCTGCGAGATGGTTCCATTTTGATAGACGATATAGGTCTTGCCTTTCTTGGCGCGATTGCCAAAGCCACCTGCCTGGTTAACATAATACTTGTAGCCCTTGCCTTCTGAATATGCCACAGTATTGGGATACATTACGGTGCCAGATACACGAACAGTTCCATTGTATTCAGGTACTATCAAGCGATCACCTTCACGAAGGACTATATCATCATCGCCACCAGGATTAGCGATAGCACGATCCAGATGGATACCCACCGGATAGGTTTCTGCCGTAGTCAACTGGTCAAGACGAATGGAGTCTTTATCATCTTGCTGAGTTTTGGCCAAACGGATGATGGTCTGCATCTGCTCTCGCTCGAGATCCGTCATCTTACGTTCCAAACGGGCACCTGCCACATAAGCCTGATCAGTAACACCACCTGCGGCCTGAATGACATCACTCAAACGCTGATTCTTCTTAGCAAGCGTGTAGTTGCCTTCGAAATTGACTTCTCCCTCCACCGTTACGTTTTTAGGCATGTGGAAGCCTGGACTCTTACGAATCTCAACAATATCGTATGGTTCCAAAACAAAACTACGTTCATTATCCACAACAAAGCCGTCTTTCAAAGAGAAAGAATAGGTCTTGGCCGTTTCATTGCCAGACTTCAGAGCCTTCGGGTCAACAATACGACGCGACACATCGACCCTCACCGTAGAGGCACCGTCTTTCAAACCTCCAGCCTGCATCACCAAGTCTTCGATCGTGGTATTGGCTGCATACTGATAGTCGCCGGGATTCATCACCTCACCATTGATGGTAAGGGTACGCTCCGTAATCAGTTCAGTCTGAGTGGGGATGAAGAGCACATCCTCATTCTGGAGGGGGATGTCAGCCACGCTGCCATTGAGGATGCCTGCCACATCGACGGGAATCGTGGTAAGAGAACGGTCTGGCATGAGTCGCGTCAGGACGGCATGAGCAGTGAAGGCATCCTCTGTCACGCCATCGGCTGCACTGATCAGAGTCTTCACGGAATTGATCTCGCTGCCCAACTCATACTGGGCTGGCCGGAAGACGGCACCCTTGACCTCCACCATATTCTCGAAACGGTCGAGGATGGCGTCTACCGTCACACTGTCACCATCAGCCAAATTGAAGGAAGCCATATCGAACTCATTGACCGTATGAACAGATCGCATCGCACCATTCTGACGAACCAGACGAACCGTCTTCTTATAGGCATCGCCCGTGAAGCCACCAGCATACTTAATCAGTGTGCCTACACTTTCACGGGAACGCATCTCATAATACATTGGATTCTTGACCTTACCCTCGATATCCACCAGGCAATCATAGGAGCCAACCTGGATTACATCATTGTCCTGCAGACGGACATCACCAGCCAGGCGGCCATTCAGAATGTACTCATAGATATCAACAATAGTTATCTGGCATCCCTGACGGAAGACCTTCACATTTCGCAGGGTTCCCAAATCGTTGATTCCACCGGCACAATAAAGGGCGTGGAACACAGTGGCAAACGCCGAAATAGTATAAGTTCCCGGTACATTGACCATACCCATCACATGAACCATAATCGTACGGGTTTGCCCTACGGTCAGTTTGATATCACTACTGGCATAGCGGGACCCCAGACTGGAGCGAATCTTAGCCTGAGCACCTGCCACGGTCAGACCACTCACGGCGATGGGGCCATAGCCGGGAACCGTTACAAAGCCATCAGGCGAGACCGTCAACTGATGGGTGCGCTGGGAAGCACCATAAATATCGATTATCACCTGATCTCCAGGACCAAGCGTATAATTTTGCGGTGTGGCAATATTCATATTCGGAGCAAAAGTCAGCAACTTATTGTTGAAGATATCGCGGCCAAACACTTTCTTCCTCTGGGCAATGGAGTCAGCGATTATCAGGTCTTCGAAGACATTCCGCTGAGCACCATTCTCTGCGTAAAGGTCTTCCCTGGCCACCATATCACCCTGGACACCACCATAAGCAACAGTACGCCCCTCAGTGGCATTATCCTTGCGCATCCGGTTCTCCTGCATCTGATAAGAACGATTACCTCGGGGACTTGTACCGACACTCGGATTCTGCCCCTGATACTGGGAAGCATACTGATCGCGCATCTTACGGATCTTGTCGACAGTCACACCACGCTGTACCAACTTGACCACAATCTGCTGGTCTTTCGTGCCAGCCTGCTTTTCACGCTGAACAAACTGGATAATCTGGTCGTCAGTCATCGTACTTTGGGCATAGCCGAAAGTCATACAACAGAGACTGACAAATAAGAAAAGATATCGTTTCATAGACAAAAATATATCAGATAAATTAATGCCGTATTTCATGCGCATCGACCTTCTCGATGTCCTCCGCAGACACCTTCATCATAGCATAGCCAAGATTGTCGATGCGGGCAACTACGTAAGAAGCGCCATCCTTGTAGCGAGTAACATTACCCTCAAAGCCTGTGAGACTGCCACGAATGACACGAATACGATCACCCAAACGGATGCGTTCCGTAACAAAATCTACAGGCAGGTCAGCATTAAAAAGCATAAAACGAAGTTGCTGCATCTGACTGTCGGGAATAACCGCCAATGGGTGACGCCCATAACTATTGGCTGAACGTGCCTTATCTGTAAGGAAGTAATTAATAAATGGCAAGTTGACCACCTGCCGACGCTCTTCTTCCGTAACAAAAATGAAAATCAAACTATTGATAACAACTCGTTCGATTTTCTTTTTCCGGCCATTACGCCAGCGATGTACTTCCTCCTGAGAAGCCACATAGGATTCATAGCCCATCTGCTGCAACTTGTCACGACAGGCTTTCTCTGTATTATGGTTTACGACTGCCACATACCACTGACGGCCGGGCACGCCTACGGCGTCGCCAACGTCCATCGCTGCCGCCGTCTGTTGAGGGTTAATTGCGCTATCACACATATAAAACGATGCAAAGGTACTGCTTTTTTATGAATTGGCAAAGGTTTTAGGGATAAACTTCACCAATATTAAGAAATAAAAACCCGATGTCGAGTGGCATCGGGTCTGTTGAGTATTACTTTTCTCCTGATACGGCTGGAAGACTGTATTCCTGAACCGTCTTGACCAAGGCGTGAGGATTGCCCATATCAAACATCCGGCCTCTCAACCTGACGCCCATCATGCCACTGCGCTGGCGAACGGCCTCCAAGGCTGAGGTCAGTTCAATCTCACGGGTATGGTCACCCTCTGCATCGGCCTTCATAATGTCTTCATGGAGTTGACTGAACACTTCTGGTGTCAGGATGTACTGACCGAACACACTGTAAAATTCTTTATCACCATTATTGTTGCGTACGCCCAGGAACTCCTCGGCATAACTGGCCTTAGGTTTCTCGTACATCGTGGAGACATTAAGCACCGTGTGGGACTTGTCTTCCCAGATGCCATGCAGGATGCCATAATGGCTGACTTCCGAAAGGGGAACTGGATGGATGCTGACCATCAGGGCGTTATAACGCTCATATTCCTCGACCATCTGCAAAGCGCAGGGTTTGTTGGAATCGCTCCGATAGATGGTGTCGCCTAAAAGGAGCATCACCGGCTCATTGCCCGCAAACTGGGCAGCCTGATAGACCGCGTGACCAAAGCCGCGTTTCTCGTGCTGGTAGACGTAATGCAAACGTTTGCCGATATCCAGGATATGCGTCTCCATCTCCTGCGCCTCAGGACTGAGTTTGCGGAGATGTTCATCGGACAAGGGACGCTCGAAATAGTCGGCATACTGCTGGCGTTCCTCTTCGGAGCCGAGTACCAGGCAAATCTCCTCGATGCCGCTCTTGACCAACTCCTCGAGAAGAATCAAGATTACGGGCCGTACCATTCCGTCGGGACATGGTATCGGGAAGAAGTCTTTCTTCAGGGCACGGGTGGCCGGATAGAGTCGAGTGCCGAAGCCGGCCACAGGAATAATGGCACGACGCACCGTATGAACAGGCTTGAGCGTCAGGGTATAAGCCTTCATTCCCTGGGCGTTAAGGTATTCGACCAGTCGCTGCTGGTCTACCTCACTTCGAGCCAGGAACTGTACAGAGCCATCACCATGAGAACCAACGCCCTTGCCACCCCAGACCATCGGCTGAATATTGGGATCCTGTAGCACACTGTGAAGTTTGGGCGACCACAAGGCTGGCGACATCGGAGCCACCAAGGCATCGAACATCGCTTCGGCCTCAGTCATCAAGGCACCCAGTTCTTCCACCTTACCTTCTGCCATATAACGGATGGCGCGGTCAACAATTTCAAGATTTTTCGCACCAAGGGCTTCGTGCTCTGCCCGCTCCGCCTCGCTGTTAGGGAAGGGATAGGCCTTATTCAGGTCAGAAAGGATGCGGATGGTGTCCTTCTCGGCACAGAGATCAGCAAAGACCCAGTAAAGGTGTTTCTTGACATTGAGGGAACGTACCTCGATCTCATCACCATCAAAAGTCATCAGATTAGGCTTCACGCCGAAAGCACAGGCCTGGTCAAGACGACCACAACGACTGGAGGTGCGGAGTTCGCCAAGATAGGCGATGTTCATCTCACCCAGAGTATTCAGGTTGAGATTATATAATAAATTGAACGCGCGCGCAACAAGGACACAGATGGCCGCAGAACTGGACAGCCCGCTCTTCATTGGCAACGTCATACTGGTGATGCGGATGCGTACGCCACCCACCTTATACCATTCAAGCATATAGGAGGCCACACCAGCACAATAGCAGAAGAACGAGCCACTCTTGGCAATACGCTTCAACTCCGACTCATCCATCCGACAGGAAAAGTCCTGCCAGACTTCATTGATCTCAGGAGCCGAACTATAGAGTTCGAAGATACTGGACTTCTCAACTTCAGCATAGATGCCCTGTTCTATACCTGTCACAATTGCTGCACCGGGGGCAATATCGGCGTTCATCGTACGATAGTGACCTGCCCAGTCAGTATGTTCTCCAAAGAGGCAAAGACGCCCCGGAACGAAAAGTTTCATCATCATTATTCGGTTTTAGTGGTGCAAAGATAATAAAAAAGCCACAGATTACACAGATTTTCACAGATTTTACCAGAAAAATTTGGTAGTTTGGGGAAATATTTATACTTTTGTCGCCGATTAATAACAATTTAAACTATTATTGCCTATCGAAACATCTATACTCAATTATAAAAATTGAGAAGTATGAGTACATTGAAAGAAATGTCCGACGAACAGTTGGCATTGCTGTATGCAGATGGTAATAACAGGGCTTTCGACGAACTGCTCACCCGTACACAAGACAAGATCTTCGCCTACATCATTTGTATGGTGAAGGATGAGGAGTTGGCCAATGACCTGTTCCAGGACACTTATATCAAGGCCATTGTCAAACTGCGTAAGGGGAAATACAAGGACAGCGGGAAGTTCTCGTTCTGGCTGACGCGTATCGCCCATAATGTGATAATCGACTATTATCGTGAGCAGAAGAGTTCACACATCATCGAGACACCGAAGAATCAGGATCTGCAGAACCTGAAGAGTGTCTCTTGTGTGGAGAGCGACCGCGAACGGAGCATGGTGAACGAGCAGGTGCTGGAGGATGTGAAGCGTCTGATGAACGCCCTGCCCCCGACCCAGCGCGAAGTAGTGCAGATGCGCTATTTCGAGGAGATGTCGTTCAAGGAGATCGCCAAGGTCACGGGTGTCAGCATCAACACCTCACTGGGCCGTATGCGCTATGCGCTGATCAACCTCAGGAAACTGTCGAAGCAGCACGGGATGAACCTGACGCTTATTTAGAGGCTACGCAAATCGTGGATGACCTGCTCTGGCGTGGGGCTGTTGAAGACATAACTGCCACTGACCAGGACATCTACGCCGGCTGCCACAAGCCGTGGTGCCGTCTCTCCCTGCACGCCGCCATCCACCTCGATGAGGGTCTGACAGCCTTTCTCGGCAATCATCCGGCGAAGGCGCTTCACCTTGTCGATGGTGTTCTCAATGAACTTCTGACCGCCGAAACCCGGATTGACACTCATCAGCAGCACCATATCCACATCGCCAATGATATCCTCGAGCATCGAGACTGGCGTGGAGGGATTGAGTGTGACTCCCGCCTTCATCCCGGCATCGTGGATCTCCTGAACCGTACGGTGCAGATGGACGCTGGCCTCGTAGTGGACGTTCATCATCATCGCTCCCAACTGGGCCGTCTGACGGATGTAACGCTCGGGGCGCTCAATCATATAGTGCACGTCGAGGGGTTTCTGACACACCTTGGCCACTGCCTCGAGAACCGGGAAACCAAAGGAGATATTGGGGACGAAGGAGCCGTCCATCACATCGAGGTGGAGCCAGTCGGCCTCACTCCGGTTGATCATTGCGATGTCGCGGTCGAGATGGAGGAAGTCGGCAGCGAGTAATGAAGGAGATACCTTAACCATAAGTCTTAATTCAGGACGAGCGACTGTGACGTTCCGACAGGATAACTGTGGGCTATCTGGCGGATGACTTCCAGGGTCAGGGCCCTGGGCTGGAATTTCTCACTGATGCTCGACAACATGTCTTCAGGCGTAAAATGCTTCATAGGCAAAACTATTTTAAATACTGTTTATACCATAGAAACGCATTCTCCGCTAATTTATTATATAATTCTCAAAATTTTTATTCCCGTTCAGGAAATCACGGGCTTTCATCCGCTTCTTGCCTGCCATCTGCAGTTCATCAACCTGCAACAGGTAGTCAGCCGCCGCAATAAAGAGCGAGCCCTTCTGAACTACGATTGTACCAGGCCGCAGGTCTGTCTTGCTCTCTGTCTTTGTCGTTTTGAAGATCTTGAGCGCCACGCACTTCCCGTCTGGCCCTGTCAGCGTCGTACAGGCACCAGGATAGGGGCTGAGGCCCCGGATAAAGTCGTAGATGCGCTTGGCCGGAAGATGCCAATTGATCTCACAGGTTTCCTTGAAGATCTTCGGAGCAGGCTTCAAGTCGGGGGCATCCGTCTGAGGAAGGGACGCTACACGTCCGTCTCCTCGGATGATGCACTCCAGCGTCTCGAGACAGATCTGAGCCCCCAAGTGCATCAGCCCGTCATAGACGTATTCCACATCGGCCGTGTCTGGTATATCGAATGGCTTCTGGAGGATGATGCGGCCTGTATCAATCTCGTGGTCGAGGAAGAAGGTCGTGACGCCAGTCTGAGTCTCGCCGTTGATGACGGCCCAGTTGATCGGGGCGGCCCCGCGATACTGGGGCAACAGGGCAGCGTGGACATTAAACGTGCCGTACTCAGGCATGGCCCATACCACCTCAGGCAGCATACGGAAGGCCACAACCACCTGGAGATTGGCCTGATAACTGCGTAACTGCTCAACGAAGGTCGGGTCCTTCATCTTCTCGGGCTGGAGCACGGGAAGATGATGCGCAAGGGCAAACTTCTTCACTTCCGAAGGCTGTACCTCGTTCTGGTGTCTGCCCACAGGCTTATCCGGCTGTGTGACAACAGCCACCACCTGATAGCCATTCTCCACCAACGCCTTGAGGGTCTCCACCGCGAACTCCGGTGTCCCCATAAACACAATCCTCAAATCCTCTTTCGTCATAATCTCTCAATTTCTCAATTTCTTAATCCTCACTCATATCCGCCACCATCTTCCGATACATCGTGTAGATGCGCTGACGGGAGATATAGCCCTTCAGGTGTTCTTCCCCATCCAGCACCGGGAGCCAGTCGGCACGGGTCTGGTCGAACGTGCGCATCACCTCTGCCATGGGCGTCGACTCCGTAAGCGTGGCTTTCGGCTCCACCATCAACTGACTGGCCATAAAGTGCTGATACAATTCTGTCCTGAACATCACGTTACGGATCTTCATTATCTCCACCTCACCCAAAAGCACACCGGCTGCATCCAGGACGGGCAGCACGGACGAGTGGCTCCGGCTAATCTTGTGTACAATCTGTCCCAGCCTCATCTCCGGCGTCACACTGAGATAGTCGCGTTCGATGACGGAGTCGAGATTCATCAGGGTCAGTACGGCGTGGTCGGTATGATGGGTGAGCAGTTTTCCTTCCTTGGCCAGACGAGCCCCGTAGATGCTGTGCGGCTCGAAGATGATGATGGTGAGATAGGCTGCCACCGACACGATCATCAGGGGCATAAACAGGCTATAGCCGCCCGTCAGTTCCGCGATCAGGAAGATGCCAGTCAAGGGGGCGTGCATCACGGCAGACATCACCCCCGCCATACCCAACAGGGAAAAATTCTTCTCCGGGATATAGACCCCAATCTGATGGATATTCCACAGACGGGAGAACAGGAAGCCCGTGAAGCAGCCGATGAACAAACTGGGGGCGAACGTTCCGCCGCAGCCACCTCCACCATTGGTGGCCGAGGTCGCCACGACCTTGGTCAGGATAACCAGTGCAATATAACCCAGCAGGAGATGGCCCTGTCCCGAGAAAAGGGAGTTGTTCAGGATCTGGTTCCAGTCGGCCTCCGTCCGTCCGTTAAGTAACAGGTTGATGCTGGCATAGCCTTCACCATAGAGGGCCGGGAAGAGGAAGATGAGCAGACTAAGGACTGTTCCGCCGATGGCCAGTTTGATATGCGGATGGTTGGCATAGCGGGCAAAGACACCCTCGCAGGCCCCCATCATCCGGATGAAGTAGAGGGACACCAGTCCGCAGGTGACACCCAACAGGATGCTGGCGGGAATGCGCTCCACTGACCACTCGCTGTCGAGGTGGAACGAGAAGAGGGCTGCGTCGCCACTAAATATATAGGTAAAGCAAGTGGCCGTCACACACGACACGAGGATCGGCAGCAGAGCCGTCATCGTCATATCGATCATCAGCACCTCGAGGGTGAAGACCAGTCCGGCGATAGGGGCCTTGAAGATGCCGGCGATGGCACCTGCGGCACCACAGCCCACGAGCGTCATCAGCGTCTTACGGTCGAGATGGAACGCCTGTCCCAGGTTCGAGCCGATGGCAGAACCCGTCAGTACGATCGGGGCCTCGGCTCCCACGGAGCCACCGAAGCCGATGGTGATGGCGGAGGCGATGACCGACGACCAGCAGTTGTGCGACTTCAGTCTCGACTTGTTGGAGGATATGGCGTAGAGGATGCGGGTAATACCGTGGGAGATATTGTCCTTGACGATATAGCGCACGAAGAGGGAGGTAAGGTAGATACCCACCACGGGATAGACCAGATAAAGCCAGTTGGCCGTGGTCTTCTCAAAAGAACTGGTCAGCAGCAGCACGATCTGGTTGATGATCCAGTGGAGCACGAAGGCCGCCACGGCAGCGAGTTGGCCTACGAAAAAAGCCAGGATGAGAATAAACATCCTGTCACTGATATGCTCCACACGCCAGTCGTGCAAGCGCTCAATCATCGTTGGCCGTCCTTCACTATTCACTATTCACTAATCACTATTCATTTCCTAATGATTGTTACTTCACCGTTCTCCTTCAGTTTCACGATGCTGGAGGGCGTGTGGGGCTTATGCTCCTGCCGACGACTCCAGCAGACATAGTCGACGGCCTCGATGATCCGGGGATCGATGTCACCGTAGTTCTGGGCAGCCGGCTCGCCGCTGATATTGGCCGAGGTGGAGACGATGGCCTTCTGGAATCGGTAGCAGAGTTCCTTTGAGAACGGCTCGTTGGTGATGCGAATCCCCACGCTGCCGTCCTCGGCAATCAGGTTCCCGGCCAGATTGACGGCTCCGTCAAGGATCAGCGTGGTCGGCTTGGCATCGCCGTCCTTCAGACTGTCAATCAGTTGCCAGGCCACGTCGGGCACGTTCCTGAAATAGCGCTGCAGACGGGCATCGCTGTCCACGAGGCAGATGAGTGCCTTCGAGTCGTCGCGCTGCTTAATGGCATACACGCGCTTCACGGCTTCTGCATTGGTGGCATCGCAGCCGATGCCCCAGACGGTATCTGTCGGGTAGAGGATCACCCCACCCTTGCGCATCACTTCTACCGCCTTCCGTATATCTTCTTCCCTTGTCATCTGTGTCTATCTGTGTAATCTGTGGCTTAGAACTCACTTGTAAAATGGAACTTGATATGCTTGAAGTCCTCCTGCGCCATCGACAGCACATAGCCGGAGTCGGCCAGGAACACGTCGCGCCCCTCCTTGTCCTTCGCCATATACTGATACTTGCGCTTCTTGAAGTTCTCCAACTCCTGCTCGTCGTCACTCTCTATCCAGCAGGCCTTATACAGATGTACGGGTTCCCAACGGCACTTGGCGTTGTACTCGTTCTCCAGTCGGTACTGGATCACCTCAAACTGCAACTGGCCGACGGTGCCGATGATCTTGCGGTTGT
>ERZ842401.2787-NODE-2787-length-22786-cov-5.948352_pt1 | contig 22786 bp, 24 predicted proteins | sample MGYA00521270_ERZ842401 | MGnify/ENA primary metagenome ERZ842401 (study PRJEB31892, sample SAMEA3878208) | bioreactor metagenome | biome: Moose rumen | place: Sweden | collected 2011-10 | study: EMG produced TPA metagenomics assembly of the PRJEB12797 data set...
TAATTTACCCATATAAAAACCTCGTTTCTATGTCCAAGAAACGGGGTTCATATCAAAACTAGCTCTTAAATTATTTAACTTCAACAGTTGCTCCAGCTTCTTCAAGCTTAGCTTTAATTTCATTAGCTTCATCAACAGAAATGTTTTCTTTAACAACACCGTTTTGATCAACGATATCTTTAGATTCTTTTAATCCTAATCCAGTAATTTCACGAACTACTTTGATTACTCCAACTTTTCCAGCTCCAGCATCAGCGATTGAAACTGTTACAGTTGATGGTGCAGCATCAGCAGCTGCTCCAGCTACAGGTGCAGCTACTGCTACAGCTGAAGGATCAACTCCAAACTCCTCTTTCATTGCGTCTACTAATTCTTTAATTTCTAATAAATTCATTTCTTTTAATGAACTAATAAATTCATCTTTTGTTATTTTAGCCATTTTTATTTCCCTCCTAAATTTTATTTTAATTAATTATTTTCTTCTAATTGTTTAGAATATAAGTCTAAACAGATTGATAAATCTTTTACAAGACCAATCATACCACCAGCAAGCATTGTAAGTAGTTGTTCTCTAGATGGTAATGAAGCGTATTCTGAAAGTTTAGCTTTATCAGCTATTTCTCCATCTACTATACCAGCTTTAAGTTCAAGTGCTGGGTGATCTTTAGCAAATTCAGTTAATGTTTTGATTGGAGCTACTTGATCAGTTCCGCAAAGTAAAGCACTTGGACCAGATAAAGCATCACCTAAATCAATACTTAAATCATTAAAAGCACGAGCCATTAATGTATTTTTGAAAACTTTGTAGAAAGAACCAGATTCTTTTAACTTAGAACGAAGCTCTTTAATTTCAGCATCAGTTAGACCACGATAATCGAATAATACTACTGTAGTAGCGGCTTCAACTTTTTCTTTAATTTCATTAATAACTTCTTGTTTTTGTTTTAAGATTTTTTCACTTGCCATTATCTACACCTCCTTCTCAATGAGTTGCCATAAAAAATGTCCTCATGAATAGACATAAGGACATTAATTTATACTTTTAAAAGTAGTCCTCGGTAGGATTTACTAACAACCTACTGTCTATGGCACCAACAAATTCATTTATATAATACACTATACTTAACTATTTGTCAAAACTATTTAATGAAACTTTAATTCCAGGACCCATAGTTGAAGTAATAGATATATTCTTAATATAATCACCTTTTACTGAAGTTGGACGTATTTTCATAATATTAGCAACAAATGCTTTAATATTATCAATTAAATCTTCTTCAGCAAATGAAACTTTTCCAACAACTGCATGTACATTTCCAAAACTATCAGTTCTGTATTCTACACGTCCAGCTTTAGCTTCACTAACAGCCTTAGCAGGATCCATTGTTACTGTACCAGTTTTAGGGTTTGGCATTAAACCTTTAGGTCCTAGAACTCTACCTAATTTACCAAGAAGTGGCATCATATCAGGTGTAGCAATCATTGTATCAAATTCAAACCAGTTTTCTTTCTCAATTTTTTCTAATAAATCAACATCTCCAACAAAATCAGCTCCAGCTTCTTTTGCTTTAGCTGCTGCATCACCTTTAGCGATAACTAAAACTCTATTAGTTTTACCAGTACCTTTTGGTAATACAATAGCTCCTCTTAATTGTTGATCTGCTTTCTTAGTATCAAGATTAAGTCTCATAGCAACTTCAACAGTACCATCAAACTTAGTAATTGAAGTTTCTTTAACTAATTTAACAGCTTCTTCTACTGTATATACTTTTGCTTTTTCTACTTTAGAAATTGCTTCAGTATATTTCTTACTTCTCTTTTTCATATTTTTTCCTCCCTATTTCATAAGTACAAGCGGAACGTTTTTTTAAATTTCTATTTGCGGATTATTTTTATTTTTTATTATTTTTCTGAATCAGTGTTATAGCCGTCAACTTTAATACCCATGTTACGAGCAGTTCCAGCTACTGTTTTCATTGCAGCTTCAATTGTATCACAGTTTAAATCTGGTAATTTGATTTCTGCAACTTCACGAAGTTGATCTACTGTAATAGTAGCAACTGTTTCATTAGCACCTTTAACAGATCCTTTATTAATTTTAGCAATTTTCTTTAATAAGAAACCTGTAGGTGGAGTTTTAATAATGAAATCAAAACTTCTATCATCATAAATTGAAATTTCTACTGGTAAAATGTCTCCCATTTTATCACGAGTAGCATCATTATATTTTGTACAAAATTCTTGTAAATTAATTCCTGCTGGTCCTAAAACAGTTCCAACTGGTGGAGCTGGTGTAGCTTTTCCTGCAGGTATTTGTAATTTAATCTTTTTAATAGCTTCTTTTGCCACGAAAAACACCTCCTATAAAATTATTTCGTTTTCGCGAGTGGTTCAAATAGCGTAAATCCGCATACTAAAATTTAGTATTAACTGCCTCCCACTAAATCTATATCAAAATAAATATAGCGTTTAAATAATAACACATAATTAAAAATTATGCAAGATTATATTTTTTGAATTTGGCTTAATTCTACTTCTACACTAGTTTCCTGTCCAAATAAATCAACAAGTAAATTAACTTTACTACTACCTGGTTCAATAAAATCAACTTTACCAAACATTCCTTTAAATGGACCATCAATAATACTAACTTTAACCCCAGGTGCTAGTTCTTTATCAATATCAATTCTAGAAATACCCATACTATTAAGAATTTTATCTACTTCATATGGTTGTAAAGGTGTTGGTTTAGCACCTTTTCCACTAGAACCAATGAATCCTGTAACTCCAGGAGTATTACGAACAATATACCAAGCCTCATCGCTCATAACCATTTCAACTAAAATGTAACCAGGAAACATTTTCTTTTCTTTTTCTTTTTCCACACCATTTTTAGTTTCAACAACTTTTTCCATAGGAACAACTACTCTATATATATAGTCCTGCATTCCCATTGACTCAGCTCTCATTTCAAGTTTTTCTTTTACTTTATTTTCATGTCCAGAATAAGTATTTACAACATACCATTGTTTATCCATTATATACCTCCTATCCTATTAATGAATGAATTAAAGCATAAAGTGCATTAACTCCATAGAAAAATAACGAAAACACAATAACAAAAGCTAATGTTGCAATAGAGTATCTTGCAAGATCACTTTTAGTTGTCCAATGAACCCTTTTAAATTCTGTCTTTACTCCATGACAATAATTCATGAATCTACTCCATAAGCTTTTTTTATTCTTTTTCTTTGTCTCTTTTTTTTCTTTTGCCATAATTTCACCTTTTCAAAAAAATTTTTGTAAAATAAAAACACTCCTTCGTGTTCATGTATAAATTAACATAAACAAAAAGAAATGTCAAGAAAATATAAGAAATATAATAGGTATTATAATACCAAGTAGTAAAAAAACAATTGGGAAAAATGCTATAGACGAAAAAGCAGCATCACTTGTTCCCCACACATCATTCTTTCTAGCTCTAGGTGCAACTTGTTGATTTTCTTTTTTCTTCTTCTCAGCTTCTTCCTCGGCCATCTTCTGGGCTTCTTGTTGCATTTTTGCAATTTCTTGTTGATTCTTTGAATCCACAAATTCATTTAAATAAACAGAAAATCCTCTTTCAATTATGCCTCTATAATAAGGAACAACATCAGTAGGCATATTTTCAGCAAATAAATTAAAGTTTTCTTTTAAAAATTTAGGTTGTGCTGGATTAATATAACTTAAGCAATTATTATATATTCCAACAGCTAAACAAGCTAGGTAAAAAACATTTTGTGTTGTAGTAAATGTATCAGGACCAATTGGTGCATATTCAGAATAATCTGCATCAAAAATTAAATTCCCATTTTCATCATGTGCTTCATATATTATAGTCTTATTAATATCAAAATTAGTAATAACATAATTATTATCATGATACATTTTCATCTTTCTATCCATTGCAAGAAGCATATCACTTATTATAGGAACATCTTTTTCACTACTAGAATTATAAGTTTGAATAAATTCATTTAGTGTCATAGTTTTAAATTTTTCACTATTCATGACAATCACCTATCTTACACTAATTTTATTACAATAAAGAAAAAAAGTAAATCCAAATAATGTTTATTTACTTAGATTTACATATTATTTAATACTAAAATTACTAATCTTCATCCTATCTCTTATTAAGCATATATTATTATACACAACTCTTGGATGAATACTAAGTAGTTCACCAATCTCTCTATTTGAAAAACCATTATATTTTAATTCAAATATTTGTGACTGAATATCACTTAAAGAATTTTTAAATCTTAAAATTTTTTCATAAAAAGACAAATACATACTATCGAAAGAAGTAGATAATGTGTTATCAAAATAATTAAAAATATTACTATAAGAATAAATACTTTCATTTAATATTTTATTTTTATTTCCTAAAGATATATTTAAAAACGAATTAAGCCTACTCTTTATACATAAAGTAGCATATGTATAAAAAATTACATTCCTTTCAAATTTAAAATTATCAATTGCGTAGTTTAATCCAATTAAAGCTTCTTGATAACAATCTTCATATTCATACCCATAATTTTTTAATTTAGTATAATACGAATATGATAAACTTTTTAAAATAGGTTTATATTTTTCAAAAATAACATTCTTATATTCAGATTGATTTTCTTCCACAAGATATAAAACTTCAAAATCATTTATATCTTTATAATTCATGCATTCCTACTTTCTATTACGAATTACCTCATATATCATAATTCCTGCTGCAACAGATGCATTTAAACTATTAACAGTTCCTCTCATTGGAATTGAAGCAACAAAGTCACATGATTCCCTAACAAGCCTACTCATACCATGTCCTTCATTACCTATTACAAGAGCAATTTTACCAGAGTAATCAATATCTTTATAATCAGTACCATCCATAGCAGTTCCGACAATCCAAAAACCACTATCTTTTAGTTTATCCATAGCTTGTACTAAATTACTAACTCTAGCTATTTTAACTTTAGATAATGTTCCAGCACTTGTCTTCATTACAGTTGCATTAATTTGAACTTCTCTATTTTGAGGAAGTATTATAGCTCCTACTCCCGCCGATTCACTTGTTCTAATAATTGCTCCCAAATTATGAGGATCTTCTAAATGATCAAGAATTAAAACAAAATCAAGTTCTTCTGTTAATAATTCATTCAATGAATAATAATTGTAATCCATAACATCAAGTATTATACCCTGATGAGCTCCATCAGACAATCTATCCATCTCTCTCTTGTTTTTAAAAAAAACAGGAATTTTTGTTTTTTCTATAAGTGAAATTAATTTTTTATCAGAAAAACCTTCTTGAATTGTTATTTTTTGAATACTATCTTTATTAAAATTTAAATATTCAAAAGCAACATTTCTGCCATAAACTAACATATTTTAACCTCCAAAATTTGTTCCATAAGTTCATTTATTCTACTATGATTATTAGAAAGTTCTAAATAACCAATGACAGCCTCTAACGCAGTAGCATGCTTATAAGTAACAATATCACACCCTTTTGGATGAGATTTGCTTTTATAATTTCTAGCTCTTCTTATGACAGATAACTCTTCTTCAGTAAAGAAGTCATTATCAATTAAATCATTTAAAAAGGAAGCCTGACTCTTAGCAGACACATAATTAATTGCTTCCTTTTGTAAATCATTAACATTTGGAACTCTTTTATTGATAATCAAATATTTTCTAATATAGTCTTCATAAATAGTATCACCTAAATAAGCAAAGACTAAAACATTAACAGTATTTAAATCCATACTAACACCTACAATATTTCGTATTTTGTTCCTTCTCTACTATCTATTAATTTAATACCTTTTTCAAGAAGTTCATCTCTAATAGAATCAGCAAGTTCAAAATTTTTATCTTTCTTTGCCCTGTTTCTTTCTTCTATTTTTTTATTAATATAATCTTCTAACTCTTTATCAATAGAATTTTCTTTGAAAAATTCTAGTGCTAAAACTGTATCAAATTTCTTAATTAACTCTACTTTAGTATGACCATTTACTTCTTCATCTTTTAATAAATCATATAATACAGTTATTGCATTTGCAGTGTTTAAATCGTTTTCAAGTTCTAATGAGAATAATTTATTATACTTATCAAACATATCACTATCTAAATCACCATTATCAGTAATACCATTAATTCTAGCTCTTAACTTATTAAGAGTAGTTTGTGCTTGTTCTAAAGCATCATATGAAAATACTAATTGTTTTCTATAATGAGAATTTAAACACATAAATCTATAAGCTAAAGGATCATATCCATTTTCTTTCAAAACACTAACTGTTAGTATAGCTCCTTTAGATTTAGACATTTTACCAGATTCATCAAGTAAATGTTCATTATGAAACCAATAATTGCACCATTTATGTCCTAAATAAGATTCACTTTGAGCAATTTCATTAGTGTGATGTGGAAATATATTATCAACTCCTCCACCATGTATATCTAAATATTCTCCTAAGTATTTAATCGAGATACCAGAACATTCAATATGCCATCCTGGATAACCTTTTCCCCAAGGAGAATCCCAAATTTGTTCATGATTTTCAAACTTACTAGTAGTAAACCATAATGCAAAATCAGCTTGATTTCTTTTATTACTATCTTCTTCCACACCTTCACGAGCACCAACAACTAGTTCATCCTCTTGATGATTAGTCAAAACATAATAATCTTCTAATTTGCTAATATCAAAATAAACATTACCACCTGAAACATATGCATAATCATCATCTATTAATTTAGTAATAATTTTTATATACATATCAATGTTATCAGTAGCAGGTGATATTATATCAGGTTTTAAACAATTAACTAAATAAAAATCCTTAAAGAATGCATCAGTGTAAAATTTTGCTATTTCCATAGCACTTTTATGTTCTCTCTTACGTGCTACTTCCATCTTATCTTCACCAGAATCAGAATCACTTGTTAAATGACCAACATCAGTTATATTCATTGCTCTTAAAACATCATATCCAAGAAACTTTAATGTTCTATGTAAGATATCATGTCCTATATAATTACGAATATTACCTATGTGAGCATAATGATAAACTGTTGGACCACAAGTATATAATTTTACTTTACTAGGTTCATTTGGTACAAATTCTTCAACCTTTCTAGTTAATGTATTATATATTTTCATATTACCACCTCGATGTCGTAATTATAGCACACAAACAAAGAGAAATCTATAATGTTACCAAAGTTTTACCATCTATAATTTCATTTATTAAATAGTTCTCTATCTCTTCTTCAATAACTTTTTTTACTCTTCTTGCTCCATACTGAGTATAATCAGTTTTTAAAACAATATCTTTTACTTTTTCATCAGAAAGAACAATATTAATATCTTTATATTTTAGTTTTATCTTTTTTAATTCATTATTTATAATCTTTTTAATATCTTTTTCAGAAAGTGCTTTGAATACACATATCTTATCTATTCTATTTAAAAATTCAACTGAAAAGAATTCTCTTAATTCTTGATTAAAAACATTTAAATTATTAAAACCTAACGAATTAGAATTAGCACCTAAATTTGAAGTCATAAAAATAATACAATTTTTAAAACTAATTTCTCTTCCTAGAGAATCATGTATAATTCCTTCATCCAATATTTGAAGAAATAGCTTTAAAACTGATTTAGATGCTTTTTCAACCTCATCAAGTAAAATTACTGAATATGGAAAACTTCTCACTTTATCAAGAACAGAATTATTATCATCATATCCAACATATCCAGGTGAAGACCCTAATAACTTACTAATAGACGATTCTTCTTTATACTCACTCATATCGATCCTAATAAAATTATCTTTTCCATACAAAGTACTAGCATACTTTTTTACAAAAAGAGTTTTTCCAACTCCAGTAGGACCTATAAATAAAAATGAATAAGGATTATTCTTTTTAAAACCATATAATATTTTTTTAGTCACATCAATCACATTTTTAAATACTTCCTCTTGACCAATTACACTATTATGTAACTCTTTATTAATCTTTTTTAACTGATTATATCCTTTAGAATAAGAATTAAAAATTGGTACACTAGTTTTACTTTCTATTATTTTATCAACCATACTTTTATTAATAATTATTCTATTATTATCTACATTAATTTTACAAATATTTTTATTTATTTCTGTTTCTAATTTATTTTGTTTATTTTTAAGTTTTGTTGCCATAACAAAATCTTGATTTTTAATAGCATTATTTTTTTCTTTTATTATTTTCTTTAGTTTATTATTATTTTTAAAACTATTTGTATTTTGAAACCCATTAATTGAAGCCATTGCACACACTTCATCCATTATATCAATTGATTTATCAGGATTCCTTTTATCAGTCATATACTTATTTCCCATTTCAACAATATAATCAATTATATCTTCATTAATTACTACCCCATGATAACTTTCATATATACCTTTTAAAGCTCTTAACATGGAAATAGTATTTTCTTTATTAGGCTCATTTATTTGTATTTTTTGAAATCTTCTATCTAATGCCTTATCTTTTTCAATGTACTTAACATATTCATTATTCGTAGTTGCTCCTATTACCTTTATTTTCCCTCTCGCCATACTTGGCTTTAAAATATTAGATGCATCTATTGCACCCTCTGCTCCACCAGCCCCAACAATTGTATGAACCTCATCTATAAACAAAATAATATTATTTTCTTCTTCTAATTCTTTCAGTATTTTATTAATTCTTTCTTCAAACTCTCCTCTATACTTAGTACCAGATACCAAAGATGCCACCGATATAGAATAAACTTCTTTATTTTGTAGAAGCCTAGGAACATTACCTTCTACTATTCTTCTACTTAATTCTTCTACTATTGCTGTTTTACCAACTCCTGCCTCTCCTACAAGTAATGGATTATTTTTTGTTCTTCTACAAAGTACTTCAATAATCCTATTAACTTCATTATCTCTACCTACAACAGGATCTATTTCATTAGACAATACTTTTTTATTAAAATTTACTGCAAAATCTTTTATTAATAATTTTTTAGCTTTTTTATTTTTTTTTACTAAAAAATTCGAAGAAAAATCCCTATAAATCAAATCTACATCTATATTCATTCCAATTAATAATCTAATAGCAACTCCTTCACCTTCTTCTAACAATGAAATGAATAATTGTTCTAGTGATACCTGTTTTTCTTTCTTTTCTTTTGAATCAAATATTGAATTCTGTATCACCTTTTTTAATAAAGGTGTGAATAAAAACCATTTAGATTCTATATTTCCTTTACCAATAACATTAATTATCTCATTTCTAAACTTATCATAAGTAATTTCATATTTAAAAAGTCTTCTAGAGACATTATTTTTATAAGATAAAATAGCAAGTAATAAATGTTCACTTCCTACATAAGGATGATTTAATTTCATCATTTCTTCTTTTGCAAGAATTAAACATCTTTGAGCTTCTTCACTAAAATTTAAAAACATTTTTTCTTCCCCTTTCTATTTTATTTTATGAATATTTTTTACCCAATGACAAGAATTTATGTACTAAAAAAATCGACAAAAAAAAGACCAAATAATTGGTCTTTAGAAACTATGCTACTAATAAAGCTATAGTACATACAACTAGTAATAAAACTAAAAGTTCAACTACTAATTTCCAAATAGTTTTAACCCATTTACCATATGGAATATCCAAATAATATAATGAAACTATTAAGATTAAACTAGTAGGAGCTACTAACATAGTTAAACCAGATACAGATTGATATAATACCCAAATTACAGGATATACACTTGTATCAGTTACTAAACTAGTTAAATATTGAATTACACTATTGAATACATATAGTGGATCACTATTAAACACTGTAGCAAGAATAGCAACAATAGTTGAAGTAAATACATTAAATCCTTTAGTTAAACCAAAGATAGCTTTGTATATTGGCAATTGGAAAGGATGATAAGTAACTATAACTAAACCAGTATATATTAGTAATACAAATACAGCTGGCATTATAGATTTCTTAATTCCTTCTACAGCACCATCTAATACATCATCAAATTTTACTTTGTAAATTAGTGCAAGAACTAATGCTGATAAAATAGCAAGTAAAGCAATTTCTGTTAATGACCAATTACCAAATGAATTAACTGAACCTAAGAATTTACCAAATATTGCAAAATCAACATTTAATGCTTTAGTTAAAGCCTTAAATTTAGCTGCTTTAACTAGGAATCTTCCAATTAATATTACTAAAGTAACAATTACAACAGCTGCATCAATAATATAAGCATGTTTATTTTGCTTTTTAGCAAATAAAACAAGATTTATAATTAATAATAATATTAATAATGCAACATATGCAGGAATACTAAATCCTGTAACTGCAGTTGTAACATCATCAAATAAAGTAATGTTAAATACAGCAGCCCATGGTATAAATGCTATGATAGATATTAGTAATACTAAATCTAAAATAACAACCAAAGGCCATACTTTAGTATTTTTACTTTCTTTGGCATTTACAACAGTTGGAACATAGATATCTAAGTCTTTAGCATTATCCTTTGTTTTCTTAGGCATTTTCTTATTTATATACATAAATGTATTGAAAATAAGTAAAGCAAGTCCTAAAACAAGAATAATAATTTTCCATAAAATACCAGCAGTAACTTTAGTTCCTAAAGTTGAAACCAAAATATTTGTGTTATTGTAAGCAAATGTTGTACCCATGAAACCAACAATAACACTACCTACAGTAGTTAAGGCTGCAACTATCTTATCATATCCCATAACTAAGACTAAAGATATAATAAATGGAAATACTAATAATAATGCTGTTTGTAAACCTGCAAATGATGTAATTATTGCAAGAGTACACATAATAACGGCTATAGCAATCTTTTCTTTTCCTTTAAAAGATTTTGCTAACTTATCAATTAATACTCTATAAGCACTAATCTTATTAAGCACTCCATAAAACATTCCAACAGCTAATAAATATAATGAAATATATCCAAAATATGATAAAGCAGTTGTTGGATATGAGAATATATCAAATAGTCCCATTTGAACTCGTCCTTGATCAATATATCCACCAGAATAATAAGCAGAAGTGAAAATCCAACTACATACTAAAAAGGCACATAATGTGATAAGAACTACTTTTAATGTATTATGTTTCTTCATAAAAATCTCCTCCCACTTTAATTTTATCATAAATGCAACTTTTTACAATAGTTTTGACCATTTTTAAGCAAAAAAAGCCTTATCTTATAAGAAAAAAACAAAAAAGGCAATATACTTTTTTTAAATAAAAAAGATAAAAACTCACAAATTCTTTTCAAAGAAATAAATTTATAATACAATAAAATATAAGAATGGTGATTATATGAGTATATTTGATAAATTAAAAAGAAAAAAAGAAGATGATATTGAAGAAGAAATAATTAATTCAAAAATAGTAGATAATGTTGAAGAATTAGTAATTAGTGATGAAGAACCATTATTAAACATAACAAATAATGGTTTTATTGATACTACATCAAAAGAAGCCATCGCTAAATACAAACATAATCTTAAAAAACTATATAATGAATTAAAACAAACAAATGAAATTAATAAATTTGCACTAATTAGAGATGATGATTATTTTCCTTTTGACAGCAAATGGTTAGTAAACTCAAAAGATACAACTATTGAAAAAACAAGTATAGCTTTATCAATAGTTTTAAAAGAACAATATGCATTAGAAAAAGAAAATTTATATAAAGCATATGGCAATATTGTAATTCCCCCAGATAAAGAAAAAATGAATGAGGCAATAAGAAAACTACCAAATGACTTTGGAGCAATATATACACCAGTACACTTTCGCTCTAGTAAACATTTCACAATTAATACACCACTATCAATTACTGGAGATTATAACTCAGTTAGTGATAATAGAAATTTTACTATCATCGATGATATATCAAACTTTTTAAAATCACCATATGTATATTCAGTTGCAGCTCATGATGCATATTTAGACGTTTGTCATGAACCTCTAGATATCTCAAATAAAGCAATTATATTAATAAATAAAGAAAAATATGAAGAACTTAAAAAAAATGAAGAATTAATGAATGAATTAAAAGATAAAAAAGTAATTATCTATCAAGGTGAAGAATATCTAGCAATAAATATGATATTAACTGAACTTGGAATAATGCCATCAAAGGTAGGAAAAAATTTTTTAGAAGACGAAAAAGACTTGATTGGAAAATCAACGGAAAATGCATTAAGAAAAATTGCAGAATCAAAAAGTATCTACTATGATCAAAGTCACGGTGGTAAAATTGAAGACAAATCAGGACATTTTAGTAGTTATTTTGATGATAAAAATAATGATTATTATGATTCTCTTATATCTTTAGCAGATTTTTTAGAAAAAAGATTTGGAAGAACAATTAGTATAGGAATGCTTACAGAAGAATCAAAAGCTCAAAAATTAGTATCAGAAATTGGTACAGAAAAATTACTTGAAGCAATAAACGAATATAATAGCAAAACAAAAAAAGAGCATGATATTAAAAGAAAAAAATATTTAGATAATAGAAAAAAAATAACTCCTGAAATAAGTGATATGTTTGTAAAAACAACTAAAACAATAGATAATTTTTATAAAGAAAGATTATATGAAAACTATACAAGTAAAGAATTAGAAGAATTGGAAGAAAATTTTAGACTATTCTTTCAATCCTCAACCATAGAAGAACAATTACATAGAGCAAGTATAATATTAACAAAACTTCAAAGAAAAAAGAATATACAAGAAATGCTTGATAAAAGCAAACAAGAAGCATATTCAGAAAAAAAGACAAATAAGTTTTAAACTATTTGTCTTTTATATTCTAATTATTTTCATCTTTGTTTCTCATAAGTGGGAATAAAACAACATCTTTAATATTATCAGAATTAGTAAGTAATTGAACAATTCTATCAATTCCCATACCCCATCCACTGATTGGAGGCATACCATATTCCATTGCTTCAATATAATCATAATCCATTGGCATCGCTTCATCATCTCCAGCTGCTTTAAGTTTTGCTTGTTCTAATAATCTTCTTTCTTGTTCTTGAGGATCAACTAATTCTGAATAAGCATTTATAATTTCTGCTCCATTAATAACTAATTGGAAACGATCAGTAATACTAGGATCATCATCATTAGCACGAGCAAGTGGAGATAAACTAATCGGATGTTCAGTTAAAAATATAGGGTTAATTATATGAGGTCTTGCAACTTTCTTATATAATTGGTCTACTAAATTACCATATCCTAAATCTTCAAGTGGTGTTTCGCTATCTATCTCTATCTTATCAGTTCTAATCTTTTTAAGAAGTTTTTCTTTTGTATTATATTCTTTTATATCAATATCAGAATATCTTAAAATTAAATCCCTAAAACTAACTTCTTCCCATTCACCACTTAAATCAACCTTTTCATTTCCAACATTGATTTCTAGTGTCCCAAATAGATTCATAATGATTGTTTGAAGCATTTCTCTCAAGAACTTCATATTATCTTTATAATTTAAATATGCACCATAACCTTCTATCATAGTAAAATCTTGAAGATGAGTAAGATCCATACCTTCATTTCTAAAGCATCTTGCTATTTCAAATACCTTTGTAAAACCGCCTACAACAGCTCTCTTTAAATAAGTTTCAGGAGCAATTCTTAAATACAAATCAATATCTAACGCATTATGATGTGTAATAAATGGTTTAGCAGTAGCTCCACTAGCTTTATTATTCAAAATAGGAGTTTCTATTTCAATATATCCTTTTGAATCCAAATAATTACGTATTTCTCTAATAAATCTAGTTCTAAACAAAAATTTTTCTTTACTTTCATCATTTGTTATTAAATCTAAGAAACGCTTTCTATAAATTGTTTCAATATCTTCAACACCATGAAACTTTTCTGGTAATGGTTTTAATGCTTTACCTAAAAATTCTATTTTGCTAGCTCTAATAGTTTTTTCTCCAGTATGAGTAGTAAATACCTCTCCTTCAACACCAATAAAATCTCCTAAATCATAATTAGCTTTAAAATTTGAGTACTCCTCTTCACCAACCATATCTAATTTAACTGATATTTGAATTTTTCCTAAAATATCTCCAATAGTTAAAAAACTCATTTTACCCATTTTACGCATTAAGATTATTCTACCAGCTACTCTTACACCAGTAGCTCCATCTTCTAACTTACTAGCATCAGCTATTTCATAATTAACCTCAAATTTATCTGGATATGCATGTTCTATATTCTTTAATTTTTCTCTTCTAACTTGTTCTTGTTCTGTATATTCTCTCATAATTAATCCTCCCTAACAACTTGTGTTTTTGCAATTAAATCAGAAACACTTCTTCCATCTTTACGAATAATAACCATAAATATACTAACTGCAATTATCATAAAACAGATTAACTCAATGGTCAAAGAACCATAGAAATAACAATTTTTATTAATTAATAACAGTGCAGCAATAATTATATCACCCCAAATAGAATTATTTATTAATCCCCTTAATACCATGTCATTCATTGTTAAATCCGATTTATCCTTTTTTATAACTTTTATTTTAAGTACTTTTTTACCAATAGTTTGTCCACCCAAGCATTTTTGTAAAACAACAAAATATAAGACATTCAAAAATATTGTAATAATACTTGAAACTCCATTTGCTTTAGCTAGTTGATATTCTATATTAGCAGTTTTATTCATATATTCTGAAATACCAATTTTACCTTCCATGTAGCTAGTAGAATACTCACTTGCTTGTTTTGTAAGCTTAGTAATAGAATCCCTATTTTGAAATGGCATACTTAATATAGTAGCAACAAACATAACTATTAATATATCTATAAGATATGAAACTAGTCTTTGTACAAAATAAACTTTTTCATCTTTTTCATTCACATTACTCATTTTCTAATCCTCCTAAAAATTCCTTTAATACTTGAATTATATCACGAATATTATTACATTGATATACTTTATTTTTAATACTATTACTCGAAGGTATCCCTTTTAAATACCAAGCAAGATGACTTCTAATTTCTAATATTACTAATTTTTCAGGTTTAGTCTCTTGTAAATAATTTAAGTGCTTAATACACATTTCTATCTTTTCTTTCGATGTTGGCAAAGTATATTCTTTTCCTTCTAAATATAATAATGAATTTTTTATTAACCAAGGGTTTCCAAGAAGTCCTCTTCCAATCATTACTGCATCACACCCTGTTTCTTCAAGCATTCTTTTAACATCTTCAGGTTTAGTTATATCACCATTTCCAATAACTGGAATTTTAACTGCTTCTTTTACCTGTTTTATTATAGACCAATCTGCTCTACCACTATATCCCTGACTTCTAGTTCTAGGATGAACAGTAATTGCACTTGCTCCTGCTTCCTCACATATTTTAGCAACTAAAGGAGCGTTAATACTATTATTATCCCAACCACTTCGAATCTTAACAGTAACTGGAACATTTACAGTTTTAACTACAGCTTCAACTATTTCCCTAATTTTTTTAGGATTTTTTAGAAGTGCTGATCCAGCTTGCGCTCTTACAGCGACTTTCGGAACAGGACAACCCATATTAATATCAATTATATCTGGTTTCATTTGTTCCTCAATAAACTTTGCTGCAGTAACAAAACTATCAACATCAGTACCAAATATTTGCTGAGCTATTGGTCTTTCATCTTCACTCATATATAGCATATCAATAGTTTTCTTATTACCATAAGAAATAGCCTTATCACTGACCATCTCAGCATAAACAAGACCACAACCCATTTCTTTACAAATTCTTCTATATGCAGAATTGGAAATCCCTGCAATAGGTGCTAATACAATTTTATTTTTTATTTCAACATTACCAATTTTCCACATAATATCACCCACTAATTAGATTCTTTATAATTCTTATACCAATCCTTTAATTTTTCTTTTGTACTTTCATACTTATCTTTAGCTGCTTCTACAACACTTTTCCCAGCTTCTTTATATGGTTCTATTGTACTCTCAAAATTTGATTTATCTTCATTGAATTGATCAACAGTATTATTATATGTCTCATCTCCAACTTTTTCTTGAAAAGATGATCGAATTTGTTCTTTTAAATCATAAAACTTATCTTTTATTTTAGAATAATTTTTTTTAGAAGTATTTTTTATTGTTTCTTTGTAATTAGGATACTTATTTTCTATATAATTATCTAACTTTTCCCATGAATTAATAATCTTCTCTTTTTCAGTGTTTTTTAGTTCACTAAAAGTATGACCTTTAATTTGCCCATCATAAAAGATAAAATCAGTAAGTAATATAAATGTATTTTTTAATTTTGATTCATTTTGGTCAGTAACTTCGTCATCATAAATAGCCGTATCTACAACATCTTCAACATATGTAACAACTTCTGATTCTTCATCACTTTTTTTATTAACATCCTCTTCTTCAAAATAACTATCAGCAATAACACTTTGATTAGTATTACTCTCCTGAACATCCAATTTTATATCATCTTCAACACTACTTTTCTTGTTAGAAGAAGTAATTTTTTTTAAAATCTCTTTGTTTGCCTTTTTCTCATTAAACTGAGTAACTAAACCAAAAACAAGAAGTCCAGAAAAGATTAATATCAATAATATAATTAACTTTTTTTTCATAATACCACCACTTACTTGCTGTATTATAACATTAAACATAAAAAATCACAAGATTAAAGAAAGTAAAAAACATGTGATAATTTCACATGTTAATCTTTGATTTTATCTAACTCATCAATTATTTCTGCTTTATTCATTTTAGAAGAATTTTTAATTCCTTTATCTTTAGCCATTTGTCTTAATGTAGTTAATGACATAGATTCTAAATTTTCATTATCTTCTTCTGGCATTTTACCATTTTCTACCAAATAATCAATTTGTTCTTTTGTTAAGGTTTCATACTCTAATAAAGTTTCAGCAATAAGATTTAATAAATCTCTATTTTCTTTAATTATTTTTTTAGCATCAACATAACATTTATCAACAATTTTTCTCATTTCAATATCTATTTCATGAGCAACTGTTTCAGAGAAATTACGAGTTTTATTATAATCTCTTCCTAAGAATGCAGCTCCTTCTTGTTGTTCTAATTGTAGAGGTCCAAGATCACTCATACCATATTCAGTAACCATCGCTCTAACAATCTTAGTAGCCTTTGAAAAGTCGTTTTCTGCTCCAGTTGTAACTTCTTTAAATACTATTTCTTCAGCTACACGACCACCAAGAAGACCAGTAACTTGTTCTAATAAATCAGTTTTAGTAGAACATAATTTTTCTTCACTAGGAACCATCATATTATATCCACCAGCAGAACCTCTTGGAATAATTGTAACTTTTTGAACATCAGAAGCACTTGCAAGTTTTAAACCAATAACTGCATGTCCAGCTTCATGATAAGCAACTAACTTTCTATCTTTTTCACTATATTTATGACTTACTTTAGCAGGTCCCATTAAAACTCTATCAGTAGCTTCATCAACTTCATGCATTGTAATGGCATTTTTATCACGTCTTACAGCAAGAAGTGCAGCTTCATTAAGTAAGTTTTCAAGATCAGCTCCACTAAATCCTGGAGTTCTCTTTGCTAAGTTTTTAAGAGTTACATCATTTGCTAATTTTTTATTCTTAGCATGTACAGCAAGTATTTCTTCACGACCTCTTATATCAGGTAAACTAACTGTAACTTGTCTATCGAATCTTCCTGGTCTTAAAAGTGCTGGATCAAGTACGTCTGGTCTGTTTGTAGCAGCCATTATAATTATTCCAGTATTTTCTCCAAAACCATCCATTTCTGTTAATAATTGGTTTAATGTTTGCTCACGTTCATCGTGACCTCCACCTAAACCAGTTCCTCTTTGTCTACCAACAGCATCTATTTCATCAATAAAAATTAAACATGGTGCATTTCTTTTTGCTTGTTGGAACATATCTCTAACACGACTAGCTCCTACTCCAACGAATAATTCTACGAAGTCTGAACCACTAATGAAGTAGAATGGAACATTAGCCTCACCTGCAACTGCTCTGGCAAGTAATGTTTTACCAGTTCCAGGAGGACCCATCAATAAAACTCCTTTAGGAATTCTTGCTCCTAATCTTTGGAATTTTTTTGGATTCTTTAAGAAATCAATTAATTCTTTAACTTCTTCTTTTTCCTCTTTTAATCCGGCAACATCTTTAAATGTTACTTTATTTTTATCGTCAGAAAGTTTTGCTTTACTCTTTCCAAAATCCATTGAACTTCTATTTCCAGCCATTTGTCTATTTAAAAAGAAAAATGCTAGTGCTAATAATAAAACCATTGGTAATACATCAGCAAGTACTAGTAATAATGTACTAGATTCAGGATCTGCTTTAGTAGTAAAACTTATTTTATTAGTTTCACTTAATTCCACAACCTTACTAATAACACTTTCAGATTTAGGTAGTATAGCATAATAACTTTCATTTTCACTATATCCTTTAAGTTTTCCAGTAACCTCATAAGTTTGAGCTCTATCTCTAGGAACTAAAACTATTGTTTCAACCTTACCCTTGTTTAAATTACTCATAAATTCATCATAAGTTAAAACGTTAGTAGTGTGATTTAAGAAATTAAAAACGTATAAGATTCCTAAACCAATAATAATGATAAATAAATATGGTAATAGACCACGTTTTATAGTCTTTTTATTTACTTTTTTATTCATATTTCCTCCTTAATAATATTTCAATACTATATCATATCTTTCTTCTTTCTTTTTGTCAAACTTAGATTTTTTTAAACCAGGGAGCCAAACAACTCTATCTAAGCTATCCACAACAACTGGCCATAAATCTCTACTTGATTTACTAATCTTACTATCAATAAATACATCCTTAATTTTCTTTGATCCAGTCATACCTTTAATATTAATCTTATCACCCAATTTTCTTGTTCTAACAATAAGTGGTAATTGAACTTCGTCACTTGATAATCTACAAATATTATTACTATTGTCATCACAATCATCTATTTTTTTAATTGAATGATGATTAGGTAAATCAACTATATCAGAAAATTCAATTTCATATGAAGTAAGTTCATCTGTTTCTTTTCTTAAGAAAAATTTATCATATTCTTTTACAGCTATAACTTCATTAGGTAAATTTACCGTAACATTTTTTCTACCACTAGTGATAATATTTATTAAAAGGGAAATGTGTCTATCATTTAACAAAATCAAATCATCTTGATAATATATTTCCATTAGAAAATAAAGTATTTCTTTTTGAATAAAAGAATCTAGCTCTAAAAATTTTGGAATATCTATTCTGCCATTATCTAATACTCTTTTTAGTGCTTTATTTCTTTCTTTTTCTATAAACTCATTAGCCTGCATAATATTTTCACTAAATTTTAAAAATTTACGATGAACATTTGGATCTTCCTCTTTAAGAAAAGGTAGAACAACTTTCCTATATCTATTACGAGTATATTTTGGTTTAGCATTTGAACTATCTACAAAATATTGAATTTCATTTTCTTCATCATATTTAAGTAGTTCATCTTTTGTAAAATCAACTAATGGTCTAACTAAATAATAATTTCCCATATCAACTACTCTTTTAAAACCAGCATAACCATTTAAATTAGATCCTCTAACAATTCTCATCAGTATTGTTTCAATTAAGTCATCACCATGATGAGCAGTCATTAAATATTTAGCACCATACTTATTAACAATTTTTTCAAAAAAATTATACCTAATATTTCTTGCTTCATTATGAAAATTATCATCTCCATAATTTTCGATTATCATACTCTCAAAAATCACATTATTCTGTTGACAATATTCTTGCATAAAAGTAGCTTCAGCATAACTTTCTTTTCTAACATTATGATTAACATGAGCACAAATTAGAAACAAATTGTACTTACTTCTTACTTTAAGAAGCATATCCATTAAAGCCATTGAATCAGGTCCGGTTGAACACCCTACAACAATTGTATCGTTATTATTAAATTTAAAATTTTGATCAATAGAATAATTATTCATAATTTCACTTCCATAAAAAATATAACATATTAATTTTATCTAAAATAATATTTTTTTTCAATAAAGAGAAAAAATTTATTTTAAGGTATCCTTAAAATAAATTCCCCATCCTTACTATATAAATATTTTTCTCTAGCATATCTTGCTATATACTCTTTATCTTGCATCTTGTTAGCATCAGCTCTTAAAGAAGACTCTTTTTTCTTTAAAACTTTAAGTTCTTTTGTTAATTCTTCTTTTTCATGAGATTTAGCATAAATCTGTATCCAATACTTTCCCATTGTATAAGTAGTTAGAGTAATTGTAACAATAGAAAAAGTACCTAGAATTAATAATCTACGACGTTTTTTACGAGAATATTTACTTTTATTTTTACTAGTCACAATTATCCACCTACCTTCCTAACATACATTATAATTCTATTAAATCTTTTTCACAACCGATTAAACAAAAGATTTCATTTATTGACATGTTTTTTACGTATATTTCGAACATGTTTCTTAAAAAAAGAAAAAAACAAATAGACTCCAATAATAAAACTAAATAGAAAATAAAAATGAAGATAGCCATAATCTAATAATTGTAATATATAGAAATATAATAATCCACAATCAATTATAAAAACAAAATCAAAAATTATTCTAACTATTTTTTTATAATGAAACAAAAATCTATAGTTTAGATTAAAAAAGAAAGAGAAAAAAATCCCATAAAAAAAAGAGAAAATAATAGCTTTTATTTGATACGTTAAATTAATCATTTAAAAAGTCTATTAAAGATACTATTATCTTTTTCCTTTTTATTACTATCATCTAAATAATTTAAGCTATTAATTAATCCTTTTATAGAAATAGTTCCTTGTAAAGTATCTAGTTTAATCAATTCAAGATTTTCCCCTTTTACTAACAAAAACCCCATAACAGTATCGATTAAAAACTGACTATCATCAAAATTTTCTATTTTTTTAACACCACTGGTAACAAAAGTTTTTCTTTCCACCATAGTTATAGAATGATTATAACTATTTATACTACTATCTAGTTTTTCCATTAGCATCACCAATAAATATTATTCAAAAAAAATAATAATAGAACAAAAAATGACCAAAAGGTCATTTTATTCTTCTTCTGAATCTGTTTCTTCTTCTGCTTTATTATATTCTTCTAATATAGCATCTTCAAACATTTTTCTTGTTTCTTGATTAATTGGATGAGCAACATCATGATGTTGTCCGTCTGGATAAACCTTATTAGGCATAGCAACTATCATTTTGTCATCACCTTGGATAATTCTAATATCTTTTATAACAAAACAATCATCCAATAGAACAGAAGCCTTTCCTTTCATACGAGAATCTTCTTTCTCAATTTTATGAACTTTAACTGATGTAATTTTCACTTTGTAATCCTCCTATTCAGTATATTCTAACTACATTTTATAATATATATTTTTAAAATGCAATATATTTTGTTAAAATCTTTATTCATCATATATTTCTAAACTAGATGTAATTACATCATTATAAGAAAAAGATCTAACCCTTGGATTCTTATCTGTTGTTTTAACAAGGAAAACTGAAGGAAAAACATCAATTATCTTACCAGTAAACTCTTCTATTTGATTTCTACTTCCATTGAAAATAAATCTATATGAAAAACCTTTTTTCTCATTTATTTTCTTTCTTAATAACTCTTTATTCATCGAGGAAACCCCACATACATTGTTCCATTAGTTATTATTCCCCCTATTCCATCTGATTTATATTTAGTTTTTTCAAGTATTTCAATTAAATTTATATTTTTGTTTTTCTCAGAAAGAGAAACACTTGATGCAACTATCGCAGGATCAAGTGCATGAATATTTATTCTTTTAGGACTAGAAGCAAAATTTGCACCAGCTTTAATTAATTCTTCATAATTCGACTGACAAGCACCAGCTATAATTATTAGTTTTTCTTGACTAGGTTCATATTCTCTTGCTTTCTTTATTGCTTTAACAAAATTTAAACTATTTTGATAGTTATCTAAATTCATAGAATTACCCTTGGACTTAAAATAAGCATCATGACCAGTAATAACTAAAATATCTGGTTTATACTCATTTAATTTATTAACAATCTTTTTTTCAATCTCATCTTCCTTCATATTAATGCCATAAGCTTCAACTTTTAAATCTGTATAAAACTTTATACATCTTTCTAAATAATTATTGTCAGCATCAATATGAAGTATCTTTCCAGGTAAATAAAAATACTCATCTCTATCCAAATTTAATGCATTAATAGCATTAACAGTAAGTTCACGATCCTCTTTGTAAAAATCTATATCTGAAGCAACTTTAACTAAATCAGAAATACTACTATCTGCCAAAAGTCTTACTTCTATTCCATTTAAAATAACATTATCATTAATAATATCTACAATTTGAAAAATAATATCATTGCCATGAGATTTTCTAGTAACATAGTCACCTCTTTTAAAATTCATAATTAATCCTCCTAAAAAACATATGAACAAAAAAAGAAAAAAAGAACAAAAAAAAGCAAATTTTATAATTTGCTTCAGACTGTTGACAAATAGGTCTACATTTTGACTTATTTGTCTTTTTTTGCAAG
>ERZ842401.2788-NODE-2788-length-22785-cov-8.463440_pt1 | contig 22785 bp, 13 predicted proteins | sample MGYA00521270_ERZ842401 | MGnify/ENA primary metagenome ERZ842401 (study PRJEB31892, sample SAMEA3878208) | bioreactor metagenome | biome: Moose rumen | place: Sweden | collected 2011-10 | study: EMG produced TPA metagenomics assembly of the PRJEB12797 data set...
TATGATTTTCTGTCCGAAGGACACTCATTTTCTGAATAAAATTTCCCGCCCATTACCGTCAGTTTTCTTTCTAAAAACATCAAACGCCTTTAATTTTTAATTTGTCGCAAAGCGATACCGTTAATTTATTTCCTTAAATCTTAACGACAATTTTTGCAAAATTACGAATTTTAATCCTCATTACAATCTTTTTTGAAAAAAAACCAAAAACTTTTTGGAAGTTTCAAAAGAATGCTGTAACTTTGCACAGCTTTTCAGGAGAAAGGCTCTGATTGGGATATGGTGTAATTGGCAACACAACAGATTCTGGTCCTGTTATTCAAGGTTCGAGTCCTTGTATCCCAACATAAAATGAAGACAACCCTCAAGGTTGTCTTTTTTCTATTTTTAAGTAGTATAAATATCGATATAAATATTAGGCCAATCGGAGTTACAATAACTGGTGTAATAATCTTAAATCCCTAAAACCATCAATATACAACTGATTGCTAAAAGTAAGAATGTTGTTATCTGATAATATCTCTCAGGAAAGTAGCGCCGGTAAATATTTAAATCCTTCTTCTCATAAACTATCCATAGAATAATTCTTGAATATGCCATGTATAGTCCGGAAATCAACATGAATAGAATACCAACAGAAAAACCATCATTAACATATTTAATGATTATAGCTAATAATAAACCTATAATTATAAATATGGAATTTAATCCGCTACAACCTGCATAACCGCGGCTTGATACATCCTCTTTAATGGATTTTACGAATTCTCTTCGCTGCTTGTATGTCATATTCTGTTTTTTAATAAATAATTATATATCAAATGTATTTGGTAATCGTCCTCCTGTTCTTAATTGCCTTCTTCTGAATATACTTGGACCCTTTAAATATATTTCTTCGGGCCTTATTGATCCTAGTGGATTGGAATAGAAAGGGCGATAATGTTCTTCTATATTCTTTCCTGTGGAACCATATATTGCATTGTCGAACACTTCTGTTGATTGAATTTCTTTTTGTAACTGTGGAAATAACTTCTCATATAAATTTAAGTTAGATATAAAACGTATGATATTTAGAGTATTAGGTTCATTTACCATATCATAAAAATCATATGTAGCTCCATAGGATGATAAATACGCACCCATGCCTTTTGTTACGGGAGATGGAATCATCATTAATGTTCCTCCAGATGATTGTAGTATTTTGGCTGTACGTTTATCCATTGGTCTTAGTGTGTTTCTCCATGCAGTAGCATCGCTGTTTGATATTGCCATACTGTTTTCTAAACGTAATTGACGAAGTTTCTTAATTCTTTCGGGCTCTTTTGCATAAATGAGTACTTCTGGTAATTCTTTATGAATAAAAGGCTCTAAAATTGGAATATTATTCTTTTGTAAATAGTTTACTCTTAAGTTATCTGGGTATGCAATTTGTTTGTTGTTAACTCTTGGTAATGGCACCTCCCATAACCTTCTTTTTCTGTTATTAAATTTTTTCATAATATTTTTTTAAAATTATTAATTAAAAATTTTTTCTTTGCAAATGTATTTGTTTTTGACTACTCTACCAAACTGTTTTTATGTTTTAACAATTGTTTAACATTCTGATTGTCAGGTTTATAACTCTTATACCTCCACTAATTGCTTCTCCATTTATTTCATCTCTTCATTCATCTCTGCAATCGGTTTTAACAGCTCTTTCTCATCTACTATCCGTTTCTTTATCACGTTTATCTATCTCCTGAATACAAACAACTCGACTACTGAACTATAATAAACTATTACTGTCCGCTAAACTTTTTTCAACAGTATTAATTTAGGGCTGATACCTGCGTTAGGTGTTAGCCCTTTTGGTGTGTGTCGGGCATGACACTAACCTAGCTGGTTCAACCCCAGCCGCGGGTATTTACCGCCAAGCGAAGCAAACGGCAAGTCGTTGCCAGTAATGGCAAGGATGGAGGAAGCTACGTAGCGAGACTATCGAGCCTACGGACAGAAACTTGGTATAAAGCTAAATGGGAAAGGATAAGACTGCCAGACAAGTCGAAGTCCGAATGGTAAACGTATCCCCCAAGACAGTAAACCAAGAGGTTGTGGAGTCAGAAGGTTAGTGCCTTACCCCGAGAGGCCCATCCAGCGTGTTGTCACGTGCGAAAAAAAACTCATGGGTGGGAGTCAGCTGAGCCCATAGTAGGTGATTCACCAATCGCTGAAGGGGTTAATGTATATATAGTGCAAATCGCTGTAAGCAATGCGGTGGCAGTCCGAATGTGAGGTAGAGCAAAAGTGGAAGAATCGTAATCTTCCTATGCTGGAAGTATCTGGGACAATCCACCGTATATTTACAAGCAGAACGAAGAGTAGCAAATGGAATTAATTAACGAGATTGTAGAAGCGAGAAACTTCTGGGAAGCCTGGATGTCAGTCAAGCGCAACCAAAACCAAAGTAGTAAGACCTATGAAAAGCACTTTTCTAGACTTCACATTTTGGGAAGAGTAGCCAAGGCTGGGAGTGCAAGCCGACAGACAAGGCAAAGGAGAAACTGGAGACAAAGGTAAGGCAACTGCTTCTGCGAAAGAGAGCCGTAGCCAAACCGATGTCCTATCTCTTCACCAAACTGAACCAAATCGTCAGAGGATGGGTCAACTACTACCACATAGGGAGCATGAGCACCTACCTTAGAGAGAAGTTCAGTCCTTAGATGCGTCACAAGGTAAGGGTAGTGATAGTAAAACAATGGAAGAAATGTGGCACAATCTACAAGAATCTATTGATACTAAAGAAAATCCTCAAGAGCAACCTTGACGATAAAGCAATCTACCAAGCCGCAATGACAAGGTTAGGATGGTACCGCCAGTGCGGAATGTCCGTCTTCAACTACCTTCTTAGTCCCAAGGTGCTAGCCATGCCAAAGGTGAACAGGACTGATAAAGCAAAGAGCCGACCTGGCTTGGTCGACCCTTATGCTCTGTATCAGAGTTTGCGAACTCCTATATGTATGTAGCGCCCCATACGAGACCCGTACGTACGGTGCAATGAGAGGTGCTAGGGGAGAAATCCCCTACATCTACTCTATTTATTTATATGTGGTCTTATTCCCATTACGAACACCCCGAGGAGTCATGCCAAAATGTTGCTTGACGTATTTACCGAAAAACGACTGGTTTGAAAAACCAAGGATGTTGTAAACCTCTTTTATGCTGTAGTCCGTCTCTTTCAAGTAGTAGCGAATATCTTCCAATAAATATTCCGTAATCCATTCACTTGCGTTTTTGCCAGAGTGATTCCTGCATATCACTGAAAGATATTTTGAAGATATGCATAGCTTTCTACTGTAATATTCCACAGAATGACGCTTCACTTTGCTTCTCTGAAGCAAATCGATGAATTTACGGAAAAGAATCTCCTGACTGCTGAATGATTGAGTTCGCCCATTATCTTCAGACGGGAATTTTCCTATTATTATTCCGCATACGCTTAAAAAACACGCTCGAAGAATCGAATGTCTTATATCAATGTCGAACACACTTGGATTGGGGATATGCATCACATTCTTGGCGGAATTCGACATCTTGAGCATATACAACTGCTCCGCAGGACTATCTATGGAAATCAAATTGACGCAATGCTTGTAAACCAAATCTGTCCATACATGCATCTTGTCTTTCAATATGCTCTGAAGCATTCGGTCGCTGATCATTAATATCTTGAATTCGCAGTCTGGACTCATCATAATGTCGGATATAGTGGTGTGCGACGGACATAACAAAATCTGATTGCTTGTTATAAGGTTTTTACAACCATTGAATTTGAATTCTGCCTTACCTCTATGGCAAAAGGCTATCAAATTCATGTTTAGACGTGTCATGTCGGGCTCGGACAACACTTTGATGCTTTCAAAAAATAATAAATCTTTGTCTGCATAGTTCAAATCATACTCTATGTCTTTTAAGTAAGGTGAAGCGGCATAGCCTAAATAATCTTCTATCTCTTCCATATTTGTTCTTTTTGGTTTTGCAAATATCATGATTTTTGATGACTTTTTATTGTCAAAATGGATTTTAATTTGTTCTTTTTGGATTTATGTGGAAAATGTGGACATCATAAGGGGAAAAACGAACATTATTTGGTGTTGTTTTATCTATAATTTTGCAAAATATTACGATTGTATTCATAAAGGAAGTTACTTAATCCTGAAGTTTATGTACAAAAGGTCTTTTTTGGTCAATATTATCTTGGCTTTAATCTTTATTGGCTGTAATAATAAGGAAAATGAAAAGGTGAAAAATAATAAGCCTATTAGGATTAAAGTGCAACAGGCATCCACAATGTCAATGGACAATGCAAAAAAATATGTCGGAATTGTTGAGGAATGCGAAGCAACGGCGGTCAGTTTCACTTCATTGGGAGTGGTGAAAAAAACATATGTGCAAGAGGGACAATTCGTCAATAAAGGACAACTTATTGCTGAAATGGATATATCTACTTCGGAAAACACTCTCGAAGTCACTCAAGTGTCTACCAATCAGGCTAATGATATGGTGGAACAAGCACAAGCAACATTCGACCAGGCTAAGGATGCTTACGACAGAATGAAAGTGATGTATGAGGCAGGAGCTCTACCTGAAATTAAATGGATTGAAGTAGAAACTAAACTGAAACAGGCGGAAACTGCGCTTAATACTGCTAAATCTGGAGTACAGTCTGCACAGGCAACTCAAAGAATTGCTAAAAAAAATCTTGAAGACAACAAGCTGTATGCACCTGTTAGCGGAATTATTGGGAGCAAGATGATTCAAACAGGAGAAACTGCACTACCATCACAAGCTGTTGTAAACATCCTCAATATCGACCAGGTAAAGGTCAAAATACCGGTACCGGAAATGGAAATGAGAGAGATTCATACTAACTCAATATCATTTGTCGATGTCATGGCTGCTGGAGTGAACACTAATGGGGGAGACATCGAAAAAGGTGTACAGGCCGACCCTCTAACTCATACTTATGACGTGAGAATCAATGTCAAGAATCCTACACATCAAATTCTGCCTGGAATGGTGGCTAATGTCAACTTTGCAAACACGAATCAAACAGGATTGATTATGTTGCCTATTACTGCCGTACAGAAAAAAGCTGATAATTCATTGTTCGTGTGGACTGTGACTGAGAATAACACTGCGCACAGAACTCCTGTTACTATTGGCAATACTTGTGGCAATCTTGTCGAAATATGCTCCGGAATACAGCAGGGACAAAAGGTTATAGTTGAAGGATACCAGAAAGTGGGGGAAAACTCAAAAGTCATATTCTAATTATTTCAACCATATATGAAAAACAGTAATTGGATCAAATGGCCACTCGAACACTATAGCATTGCATTGCTTATCATTACTTTGTTCTTCGTACTCGGACTTTTCGGATTGTATGATATGCCTAAAGATGAATTCCCGCAATTTACTATAAGACAAGGGGTTGTGATTGCTGCCTACCCGGGCGCTGACTCTCAGGAAGTCGAACAGCAGGTTACAAAACCGTTAGAAAGATACTTGTTCACTTTCGGGGAGGTTAATAGGGAAAAAACAACTTCTACTTCTATGAATGGAAGCGCATTGGTAATGGTCAGACTGAATGACGATGTAAACAACAAGGATGAAGTATGGAGTAAAATAAAGCACGGACTTAATTTGTTTAAACAATCTCTTCCGGCTGGGGTGCTGGCACTTGTGGCTAATGATGATTTTGGAAATACTTCTGCTCTCCTAATTGCCATTGACAGCGAGAATAGAAATTATAGGGAACTAAAAACATATAGCGATAACCTGGCGGATAGACTAAGGAGAATACCTTCCGTGGCTAACGTCAAACAGCAGGGAGAGTTGAAGGAACAAATAGCTGTTTATGTCGACAGACAAAGACTGCAGGCCTATGGAATAGGATTGCAGAAACTTATGACCAAACTGCAGGCACAGGGGATTACAACAATGAGCGGAACTATTGACAACGAAGAACAAAACACTCCGATTCATATACAACCTACACAAAACAGCGTTGAAGAAGTTGAGAATATGATAGTGTTTAGTCATCCCGCGAATGGAAAAGTGGTCAGGGTCAGAGATGTGGCTGAAGTCAGAAGGGAATATGAAGAAAATAGTCCTTTTATCGAACAGGATGGAAATAGATGTGTGCTGCTATCACTCGAAATGACACCAGGAAATAATATTGTGCAATACGGACAACAGGTCGATAAGATAATTGAGGAATTCAAAGAACAAAATCTTCCTGAAGATGTAAGAATTACAAGAATCGCTGATCAGCCTAAGGTGGTTGAAGATAGTGTCACATCATTCTTAAACGACCTCATCACATCTATGGCTATCATTATTTTGGTCATGATGCTGCTTTTCCCTATCAGGTCGGCTATAGTGGCCGCTATAACTATTCCTCTCAGTACATTTATTTCTGTGGCTATTATGTATGTTGCTGGAATAGAACTGAATATCGTTACACTCGCCGGACTAATCGTTGTGCTAGGTATGGTGGTCGACAACTCGATAGTTGTTATCGACGGATATCTTGAATACATCGGAAAAGGTTTCAAACCTAAAGATGCGGCTATAGAATCGGCTAAGTTGTATTTCATGCCAATGATGCTTGCTACATTGTGTATTTGCATTATTTTTTTTCCGCTTTTGCTTACGATGAAGGGTGGATTCCATGATGCACTCGAGGATTTCCCATGGACTATAACAATTAATCTTATGGTATCACTCTTCATCGCTGTTATGGTCATACCTTTTCTTGAAGTATTGATAATTAAGCCTAAGGTAAATGACAAAAAAAATGAAATGAATGATAATGAGGATGATAAAAGGAAAAGGAAAAAATGGAACATCACGAATGTTGTACAATTATTATACGATAAAGTCCTTGCATGGACTTTCAAACACCCATGGATCACAATCACTACTGGAATCGCTGTTGTTGCTGTGTCTACAATCGTTATACCTAAACTCAAAATACGCCTCTTTCCATATGCCGACAGAAATCAGTTCGCCGTTGAAATATTCTTGCCTGAAAATAAGACTATTAACGACACAAAGGGTATCGCCGACTCGTTGAGAAACATTCTGAAAAAAGATAAGAGAGTCAAAAATATTACTTCATTCATAGGATGTGCTTCACCAAGATTCCAAACCACTTATGCACCGCAGATGGCGGGGAAAAACTTTGCCCAGTTTATTGTCAATACGGAGTCACAACAAGCTACACTCGACGTTTTGGCGGATTACCAACCTAAATGGAGCGAGGCTTTTCCACATGCATATGTCAAATTCAAAAGACTCGATTTTATGGAAGTACCAGAACTCGAATATCGGTTCTATGGAGATAACATCGACTCTTTACATCTTGCCGCTGACAAACTAATGGATATTATGAGAGATATGCCGGAGCTGGAATGGGTACACACCGACTTCTTAACACCATATCCGATGGTTGACATAACTCTTGACCCCGTAGCATCAGCACAATTGGCGATCGACAGAGCTTCTGCAGCTGTGGCTATTGCTACTGCAAGTGCTAATTTCAACTTGGGACAAATTTGGGAAGGCGACTACAATTTACCTATTGTAGCTAAAGATTACCAAAAACTAAAGGTCGCTGACATAGAAAATATAGGAGTGGCTTCACCTATGGCGCTTATGGCGTCACAATTGCAGAATACAGATAATAGCAACTTTTCTGTCAACACCACTGTTCCGTTAAGACAAATAGCTAAAGTAAAACCGGTTTGGACTGAAAACAGAATAATGCATAGAGGGGGAGAAAGATGCATGACGGTTACTGCTCAGTTAGTTAATGGAGTCTTTGCTGCACCTGTGGAAAACAAAATTGCTGACATCTTGAATAACGATTTGGAGATTCCTGAAGGTGTCAGAACTGAAGTGGGAGGTGAAATCGAATATGGAAACGAGGCACTGCCGCAAATCTTCTGGGGAATTGCTATTGCAATTGTCATCATTTTCTTCTTCTTGCTGTTTAATTTCAAAAAATATGGAATCACGTCTGTATGTATGGTCGCATTGGTGCTGATGCTACCGGGTTCACTGCTTGGATTGGCTGTTATGAACAGAATGCTCGGACTTACATCGGTCTTTGGATTCATCACACTTATGGGAATGATTATGAGAAACGAAATACTCATTTTCGAACATGCTAACGACATCATGAAAGAATATGTCAAAGAAAACCCTTTACCGCAAAATGTGTCGAAAGAGGATAAAAAGAAATATTATAAGAAATATAATGAACAGGTTAAACTTGCCGCTATGGATGCTGGATCAAGAAGAATGGTGCCGATTTTCCTCACTACAGCAACTACCGCTGTTGGAGTCATACCTATGATTATTGCAAAATCGTCATTCTGGATGCCGGTCGGTGTAACAATTTTTGCGGGAGGAATCGGCGCCTTGATCCTTGTTGTCACTATTTTGCCTGTTGTCTATTGGAAAGTTAATTTGAAATAAATTGCAGATTTATGAGGTACGTGAAATATCTGATTACACTTTTATTCGTTTTTGCTGATTCGCTTGCGACATTTCCACAAAATTCCTTTACGGCTGAACAAATCATACAGCTGGCCATCAATAATAACATCGCTGTCAGAAAAGCACAAAGAGAAATCGATTTGGCTGCTGAGTCTCATAAACAAACCTACAGTAAATATTACCCAACTGTCAGTGCTAATATTCTCGCTTTCCAGGCTAATACAGAAATGGCTAAAATGAAAATGAATCCCACTGATTTAATCCCGGCTAATATACAAGCATCGCTGGCAACTTCATTGCCCGCGGACATCTTGGCTACATTGGCTAATCCGGTTAGCCTGGCTATGATGAAAAACGGGACAATTGCCAGCATCACAGCTCTACAGCCTGTTTATACAGGTGGGATTCTCACTAATTCTAATAAACTCACAGAAATTGCACATGAAGCAAAGACAATTCAACTAACTCGTTCCGAAAATGATGTCGCAAAAACTGCTAATCAATATTTCTGGCAATTGGCGTCACTTCTCCAGAAACAGAATACTATTCTGAGGGCACAGCATACTGTGAACGAAATATGTAAAGATGTGGAAGTGGCGGTTAATGTTGGAGTCACACTGAAAAACGACTTGCTACAGGTGCAGCTAAGACAAAACGAGTTGGAAAGCCAGATGCTGAAAGTCAACAATGCAATAGAAATACTGAAAGCTGTCATTGCACAATTTTGTGATTTGGAAACGGATAATTTTAATATCGTTTTTAATGTTGACACCATCATCGACCCTGTTCAACTGAAAACCGATCATCAACAAGCTGTTCTTCACACTCCGGAATATGCTTTGATGGGAAAACAGGTCGAAGCGTCACATATTCAGCAGAGAATTGCAAGAGGACAACAACTGCCGACTGTGGCAGTGGGAGCTGGGATAAATTATCATAGCTTGCTCGACAACGACAGGGCTTTCGGTATGGTTTTTGCCACGGTTAGCATTCCTGTTTCTGAATGGTGGAACAATAAACACAATGTCAGAAAAAAACAAATTGAACTCGAACAGGCAATGGACGACATGAACGATAGAGCACAACTGATCAAAATCAATATGGATAATGAATGGAATAACCTGGTCGAAGCATGGAAACAAATACAAGTGGCTAAGAAAAGCATCGAACAGGCACAAGAAAACCTTAGAATCAATCAGGTTTGCTACAAAGCTGGAACTCTCACTCTTTCCGACTTGCTACAAGCACAGCTTCTACTGCAAAATGCTGATGACCAATACACTGACGCTTACGTTCAATACCAAATCGCATCGGTAAACTATCGTATAACGGTCGGATTGTGAATCTCATCCAACACATAAGAGGGTGTGTCAACCCATATGTTTATTTCACACTTGGCTATTGGTAACCTGTGGAATCGACGCGTCCTCGCGTCGGGGCGTTGTAGCCTCTTTCTACATTGTACTAAAACCTATCATCTCAAACTCAACAAACTCGTCAACTATTCCCCTTTTATACTCATTTAACATTCTAAATAGCTGAATCTCAAATATTATTCGTAACTTTGCAATCCATTTCGACAATGTGAATTGTTTTCGCTTGGATGTATTTATTCCAACCTACTATTTAGTAAGTATTAATTCCACAACTGTCAATCAGTTGATTAGATTGTTTTAGATGAGAAGATTTGCCACTTTCTTTGCGCTCATTATTGCACTTCATATTTTTGCGCAAAATGATATCGAAGTCGTCAATATCGAAAACCGTGCAGTGCAGGAGTATATGCAGGACGCATACAACACATATTCTGTCAATCATAATTATTCTCACTCCGTTGTAACCAAATATAATAATGCATCAAAGTACGGACCGAAACTGCATTGGCCGGCAGGAAAACATGTAAGCTGGACCAATACAGCCCCTCTCAGCAACATCCGTGAAATCAGAATCACTGTCAGCGAAAACCAGGATTACACTGGCACTACATACACATTCAACCCCTCGGAAAAAAACGACCGCGAATTCACTATCAGAAACCTTTTCCCTAATAAAACATACTACTATAAAGTGGAGGAGTTTCTCAACGACGGAAGTGTCAACCAGCTCAAGCAAGGGGTTTTCAGAACTGAAGGACAAGTCAGGATGATTCAGGTCAGAAACTGCGGAAACGTAAGGGATATAGGTGGGTGGCAGTCGCAATATGGAGGAACTATAAAGTATGGAAGACTATATAGGAGTGCAAGCCTCAACCGCGTCACCCCTGAAGGACGACACGATTTCGTCGATAATCTTAATGTCAGGGCGGAACTCGACCTCCGACACGAGGTAAACCAGTCCAAATCAAGCCTTGGAAGCAACGTCGACTACGACCGACGTCGACATGAAGCGGGCACTAAAGGACTGGCACAATGCAGAACCGACTTCGTGAAAGACCTCAAGTTCATCTTACGACATCTGAGGCAAGGACATGCGGTCGACTGGCATTGCGCCATCGGATGCGACAGATGCGGACTCGTCAGCTTCCTCATCGAAGGACTGCTCGGGATGAGCGAAATCGACCTCGCACGCGATTTCGAACTGTCTACTTTCAGCCTTGCATCAAGCAACAAACGACCAAGGGCACACATTAAAAGCATGATCGACTATATAAAGAAATACGGACCGGCCGACGACCTCAAACAATGTTTCTACAACTACTGGAAACAAATCGGAATGCCTACACAGGAACTCGACTTCTTCATTGCTGAAATGCTCGAAGATTCGCCTGCAACCACTCCGACGGCACCGGCAAACCCCGATCCGTTTGAAATAAAAATGCCGATTATCCCATCCACTCCGGTTGAACTCAAACCTTATCAGTCGCTCGATTCACAACCGGGAATCATCACCAGCATTTCCATACAATAGTCCCCGCGTCGGGACGTTGCACCACCTCCTTACATCGTACACAACCCGTCCGAAGTAGGGGCTGGTTTTATGCCAGCCCGCAACGGTGCTTTCACCAACGAACGCACCTCCCGGCTGTCCCACAACGCCAACCACCTTTTTATTTCCCACAACATCATTCGTGCCCGTGGAGCCGACGCGTCCCCGCGTCGGGACGTTGCACCACCTCCCTACATCGTACTCAACCCGTCCGAAGTAGGGGCTGGTTTTATGCCAGCCCGCAGCGGTGCTCTTACCAACGAACGCACCTCCCGGCTGTCCCACAACGCCAACCACCTCCGTTCTCGCTTCAACATCTCTTCAAGTGCTGCCAGTGGAGCGGAAGTCTCCCGGCTTCCGCAAGGCGTCTATGAAAAATCAGTGGAGCGGAAGTCTCCCGGCTTCCACAAGGCATTTATGGAAAATATGCCTCCCATAAGTTAAGTTTCCCGGCTATCCCACCAATGCCAACAACACACCTGCAACTGACTCAGAATCAACGCTTGCTATACCAATCCCTCAACACATAAAAAGCGAGTTTCTTCTCGCCATTGTCGCTAAACAAACCCTTACGATTATAATAATCCTGAATTCCAGGCAAAACGCGGCGAGGAGAACGGAAATCCTTCAGTATCCACGGGGTCATACCGGCCAAACCGTCTATCTTCTCAAGCATCGCAAGGTTCTCCTTGTACAGATTCTCCTGGAATTCCTCTGTCCAACGCTGATCCTTGTCGCCATGATAACCATATTTGGCTCCACCACCAAACTCGCTTATTATCACTGGCTTGTCGTATGGTATCTCCCATGTCATCTTCGGCGCGTCGTGAACATCGCGATACCAACCCACATACTGGTTGAAACTGATAACGTCAACGTATTTGTTCATATTGTCGTTCAGACGGTTCACGTAGTTCGATGCACTCAGAACCTCCATCGCCATGCTGATCAGGCGGCTGTCGTCCAAACTCTTGGCATAATTCGAAAGACGACTCAAGAATCGGTCGCGTGCATTGCCGTGAGGGGTCTCGTTTGCAATACTCCATATTATGATGTTGCAACGGTTCTGGTCACGAAGAATCATCTCACGCAGCTGATTCTCTGCATTCAAATAGGTGTCGGTATTGGTCCAGTCTATTGTCCAGTACACGGGAATCTCCGCCCACACAAGCATTCCCTGGCGCTCGGCCTCGCAAACGGCAAACTCATTATGTGGATAATGGGCAAATCGCATGTAGTTGCAACCCAACTCCTTTGCCCATGAAATCAGCAGGCGGGCGTCATCTGTACTGTTGGCACGACCACCGCCATAAGCCTTCTCTTCATGAACACTGATTCCCTTCAGGAAGATAGGCTTGCCGTTAAGCAATATCTGCTTGCCAACCGTCTTGATGCTACGAAAACCTATTTCGTCTTCTATGCTCCTACCGTTATAGTCGATATATACTTTATACAATTTCGGATTTTCGGGCGACCACAATTCGGCTCTCTTCCTCAACGTTTTCTCCACGCTCCCGTAACGGTCGGTCTTAAGACTCTCGTTCACATTCAGCTCGGGTATCCGCAGCCTCACATTCTCACCGCGAATCTTCTTGTTAAGGTTCAGCTCGAAATGTATCAATTCCAGGTCGTCGTTGTCTAGACGAATCTTGTAATTCTCCACATACCGTTCGCCCACTTCCACAAGCAGCACGTCGCGGGTGATGCCGCCATAGTTCCACCAGTCGAATATCAGAGTCGGGACACTCTCGGCAGAGCGCTTGTTGTCTGCCTTGATGCATATGAAATTCGTGCCATCATTCAATTCATCAGTCACATCGATGTTGAACGGGGTGAAACCGCCGATATGCGCACCCACTTCTTTGCCGTTCAAAAACACATGTGACTCATAATTCACTGCGCCTATATAAAGCAATGTGCGGACTCCTTCCTTCTTCGTGTAATCGAAGTCACGACCAAACCACACCGTGCCCTCATAGAAGAAAAGGCGTTCGTCCTGGGTGTTCCAGTCACCGGGGATGTGCATAGTGGGAGATTTCGAAAAATCATACTCTATCAGGTCTGACGGCTTCTGAGGTTTCGCATTCCTGAAAAAACCCCAACTCAATGGCTGACGACGGTAGTCGTAATAACCTTCTTCCTGTACGTCTACTATATAATGCCAATCACCGTTCAATGATATCGGATTCCTCGCATATACGTTATTAACTAATGGAACCATCTCACTGCAAAAGCCGCTCATACAGGACATCACAATTGACAATATCAACGACAATACAATTTTTCGCATATTCATAATTCTTGGATTTATTTCTTTTTTAATTCAGATGTATTTTCTATCTTTATGCAAATATACACATTTTATATTAATAATACTCGTTAAATGAAAATGAACGTTCAAAGAAATCTAATACGAATTAAATATATTCTTTAATCATTCTTAATTATTTATTTTTCATTATCTTTGCAGCATGTTCGAGAAAGAAAGAAATAAATAAATAAAACAGAACTCTAAACCCATGATGTTTGTATGGTAAAACCTGCGCTAAAATCATTGTTTTACGCTCTTTTGATAATCTTCATCTGTGTCAATACATCTATAGCACAGATAAAAACACCGTCCCCTACATCTGACACCTTGCCAATAGTACATCTCACAGTCACACAACTGCCCGACATGAACATGCCGCGTGCCGGACACAGCATGGTTGTCATTAACAACGAACTGACGGTCTTCGGCGGACATACAACGGGATTCATTCCAACCGACTCGGCTGAGTATCTCAAGGATGGTAAATGGCACCTCATGAAAATGGTATATTGCCACGACGACGGTTTTGCTGTTAAGCTCAAGTCGGGAGACATACTTCTCGGAGGTGGACATGAAAAACACCTCGGAATCGGACAAACATTCGTCGTGGAAAAATATCTTCCCGACAGACATGAATTTCAAGGATTTGGATGCCTCGATACGAAGAGGACTCTTGCCAATGCACTACAACTGCCCAACGGAAAGGTAGTGATATCGGGAAACTGGTATCATGATGATGCTATAGAAATATTCGACGGGAGTAAAACTTTTGAATTCGTAAAGAATGTGTCACAGCATCGCTCCGCACCCTACATCTTAACAACAGAAAAGGATAACGCTGCCATCATAAGTCTAAACGACAACTATGGAAAGCAACATGATGAAATCATTATAGATCAACTAAAGGGTGAACCTATCAAAACAAATCTGTTTAAACAGTGGAACCTATTGTGACACAGACTTGTGTGATGCCTGATGACTTTTTTGTTGGTAATGAAAAGGATAATAGATACATTAGCCTATTGCCAATCTTAAATTCTCATAGACAACCAGCACTCGCAAAAATTGAGGGACAACAAATTTCTTTGATCAATACCGACCAACAAATACCTCATATCTACAAAGGCGATTCAATAACATACTTCGATTTCCTCGTAGATAGGCAAGTGGGAATGGCATATTTAATAGGTGCAGACACCATACGACGATGGTATCTGGCGGCTGTGGATTATAATGAGGCTCTCAAAACACCAAAACCGGCACATATCACATTATACCAGACAGACCCAATGCCGGATTTGCCTAATATATATACTCAGTTCTGCATTTTGAATGGAAATATCGTCGCTTCTGGAGGGCTGATGGAAGACAACTATCATCCATCTGAAAAAGTTTTTATGTTTAACATCAATGAACCGAAGCATAAAAGGATGCAGGTTTGGTCTGTATGGAGTATCATACTTGCATGTATTGGAGCTATAGTATGTTTTACCATCTTCTGCATTCTGCTCAGAAAATTACGACAGAGAAACACAAAACCACAACTACGGCTAAATACTCAGCTAAACAATGAAAATGTCGAAGTGGAAACCAACCGAAAAGAGGTATTGACAGACGACAAAATACATGAAAACCTTGAAACTATCTTTGAGAGACTCTGCACTATTATGAAAAATGAAAAACTATATCTTGAACACGATTTGAAATTTTCCCAAGTGGCTGTGCGCATGAAAATTAGCCAAAGAAACATCTCTGAAGCAATAAAATATAAAGGATTCAATTCTTTTAATGCGTTCGTAAACCATTACAGAATTGAAAAGGCAAAAAAAATGCTGGCTGAAAAAGCGGATATAAAATTAACAAAGGTCTATTTGGAAGCTGGATTCGCAAATGAAACGTCGTTCTTCAGAACGTTCAAGAAAACTACTGGAATGACTCCGCGAGAATGGCAAAATATATCCTCGTAGAAAAAATCCCTTATTACTCATATATAAAAAAAGGATTTGCATTAGTGCAAATCCCCTTTTTTATCTACCTATCAATTAGTGACTTCTTCGATGCTGACGCCTCTGACGTGCACGACGTTCCTCTGCTGCTCTGTTTTGACGCTTCTGCATCTCTTCATCGTAATCTTTCTTGAACTTCTTATATCTCAGGAGACATAACGATGAAAAAGCCTTGACCGCTTATACTGTTCTCGCTTAATTCCCTGTGTAAACCAATCCTCTTATGAGACAGCTGTATCTGCTCATTAGTGGCTAATGATACTACCTTCTCTTCGAAATAATCGTTTATGCATTTAACCATATAGGCCTGTTTCGAGGTGCTTACTATCGCGGCATTTGTTACACTTGTGTATGGACCATGAGCCTTTTCACCTGTTGCAGCCCAATAATCATAATAGGTGATTGGCTCACGGGTTATGGCAAACTTACCATCTACTAAAGTGGAACGAGCAAAAAGATTAATCATTGCTTCATCACGTTGGTCGTCAGATAATTTCTGAGCAGTCATTGACATGCTAACTGATACCAAGCACAACATTATTATAAATAAACTCTTTTTCATTGTGATTTGATTTTGGTTAATAAATTAATGTTTTGGAATTTCTATGTGTGGATTTTACGAATGTTGTATATAATGAAACACAAATATTATTGTGGCTTTTGATTAAATCTAAAAACATATCATATTCTCATCTTCTCGTCTACTAAAAGAAACTGAATCTTTCGAATGTTAAAATAATATGTGTCAGCTATCGCAAATATACTCCAAAACACAACTTCAGTACTTACAATTATTGAAAAAATACTAACAATTACATAAATTGTAAGTTTTTTTTATTGTATATTTCCATTAATAACATTTTTTTAGGATATTTTTGTATTTGTACATACATAAAACGAAACTGATACTTCCAAATAATATATAACATAAATAAAAATATCATGATGATTTCTAAACGCCTATTTCTCTTTCTGAATTTAATGATAGTCATGCATGCTCTTGCCTATGCTGAAGATATATCTGAACAACAAGCTCTTCAGATAGCGACGCAGACATTCACTTCATTGAATCAGAAACAGGCAGACTACGGAAAACGAAGAGTAAGAAACATAGAAGTTATTAAGCCTGTTCTAGCACATACACAACTGAGCGAGAAGGGAAACAAAAACCTTTATGTGTTCAACAACGAAGGAAACGAAAGTGGATTTGTCATACTTGCGGCTAACGACAACGTCACCGATATTGTAGTTGGATATTCCGAGCAAGGTTACTTCTCCTACGACACGGCTCCTTGTGCTCTAAAGATGCTACTAAAGCAATTTGCAGGACAAATCGACATCATTCGGGATAATCCATCATGCGTCGCACATCGGAAAGCACCAAGAAAGGCTCTAAACATGGGAAATGTGGTGGTACAGCCTCTAATAAAAACGAGGTGGAACCAATGCCAGCCATTCAATGACATGTGTCCTATATTTGAAGCCAACGAACACACTTTCAATGGTTGTATACCTACGGCCGTTGCACAGATTATGAACTACTGGAAATGGCCTAAGCAGGGAAGGGGTGCGAACGAATATTTTTGGTACCCTCCGTCAGAAGAAAATAAGTTTATTCCTGATTGGAATAATAAAAGGGAAATGGCGGCTGATTTCAGCATGTCAATCTACGACTGGGATAATATGCTCAACGACTATTCTTTTGGATATAATAAAACGCAAGCTGATGCGGTGGCAAAGATTATGATTGATGTGGGGGTTGGAGTAGAAGCTGTTTTCGGATACAACGCCGATTTGGGAACAATGGCGTCTTCAGAAAAGGTCCCACCGGCATTAGTGAATTTCTTCGACTATAATTCTGATTCCATTAGTATCTTTAGCAGAGTGATTTATACCCCTTCTGGAACAGATGATGGCCTCGATGAACTGATTAGGAGGGAACTCGACATGAAACGACCTGTTCTATTAACAGGACAGCCGGCAAAAACCGTTCTCGGGCACGCTATGGTGCTGGATGGATACACAGACCAAGATTTTTTCCATATCAATTTCGGATGGGGAGGAGAGTGCGATGGATATTATCAAACCACACTGATTGATGTAAAAGCTATAAAACCGGAATACCGAACTCAACATGATTGGATTGAACAACAAGCCATATTGGGAATTTGCCCTAACTATAGCAATAAAATCAATGATTCCTACTATCGAATAGATGGGGAAAAGGCTATACTTACTTTTACTGATGCTCAGGGTGTTGTTGATATTCCGCAAACAGTAACGATTGAAGGAAAAAACTATGATGTGACGGATGTATCTAAAGGGGTATTCAAAGACAGGGAGGGAATCACTGAGATAAAACTGCCTAATACCATCCGTAAAGTAGGAGATAGTACCTTCGAAGGATGCAAAGATCTCACATCTGTCACTCTATCCGATAATCTTGAAATCATTCCTGATAATTGCTTCAGGGGATGTACTAACCTATCTTACATCTCTCAGCCTTCCAAACTCAAGGAAATCGGAACATACGCTTTTGCTGAGACTAAAATCCAAGGATTCCAAATACCTCAAAACATGACGACCATACCTGAAGGCATTTTCTATGGCTGCGAACAACTGATGAGCATCACCATAAACAATGGAATTGAGGAAATTCAAAATATGGCTTTCTACGGATGTAAGAGTCTTAAACAGTGTAACATACCGTCATCAGTGAAAAACATAGAAGAGGCGGCATTCGAACTGAGCGGCATCGAATACGTCACTCTCAACGACAATATCGACATCGGTAAAAGGGCTTTCGCCAATTCAACATTAGCATCAATCTTTCCCGGTATTTACATTAAAAACATTGATGAAGCTGCTTTCTTGGGAACAAAACTTCTGTCTATATCACTTGATAATGTGGAAGCTATTGAAAACCAGGCGCTTGCTGGATGTACCCTGCTCAAAGACGTCACAATCGGACCTTCTCTCAAGAAATTTGGAAGCGAGGTATTCCTTGCCTGCAATAGCCTCACTGAAGTTACGATTGACGAAAACAACAATTTGTTGAAATATATAGATGGAGTATTCTACAGCGCAGACCAGTCACGACTTATTTATTGCACTCCGCAGGTTTACCATCAGTATGGATATGGACCAAGAAACGAATTTAGCGTGCCGGAAAATGTGACAACTATCGAACCTCAGGGACTTACGGCTCTTAGGGATTATTTCTATTCCATCACATTCCCTGCATCTCTACATGAAATTGGTGAAGGGGCACTTTCTAATGCACGCAACTTGAAAAATGTTTACAACTATGCCACAACTCCTCAGCCTATCGAAAGCGTGAATGTTCTTACTGGAACTGGAGGAGTCTTCAATCCACTCGTCTTCGACCGTCCCGACTGGGATAAATGCACCCTCCATGTCCTCCCTGGATGCAAGGACGCATATCTGGCTGCGCAGGGATGGAATCAGTTTGAACTAATAGTCGAGGATCTTACTATTGACGGAGAGGCAAAAATCTACGAGGACAACGACCCGCTGCAAGTCAGAAACGGGGTGATGCTAAGATTTCTTATAGATATGTTCGAGTTTGAGGACTATTCCTAAGATACCAGATATGTGGAATTTAAGTTCGCATCACATCCGAAATTGACATACCACTTTGTGGATAACGATTTCGAATCTGCTCAGGAACTCATCTTCACTGTGGATGAGATGGAAGATGAAGTAGTCTTCGAACCATCCATTATTTATGGCATTTATTTCACGCATCAGTTCGATGAGGAAGCCAACGACATAACAGAACTTAATCCCGACCATCCTGTATTCGATTTCACGGAGAGGGGAATCAACATTGACAATCTTACGCCTGGAACACCGGTGAGCGTATTTACAATCGACGGAAAATTGATTGAGCAAACTCTTGTTGGCATCGACCACAAGGCAAACATACTATTGCCAACAAACTCTGAAAACATTTATATCATCAAAGTGGGAAAAATGTCATTCAAAGTCAGAACTAAATAAATTATACCTCAGTAGTTTTTTTTAAATGATAATTAGTGGCGATTTATGGATATTCATGTTTTAAAATATAATAAAATGAAATATAGATTATATATGTTGATTTGTCTGATGACCTTTTCTGCATCAGTATACGCACAACAAAAATACAAAATGGACGTCGAATTTAAGGACGGAACCATCACATCATATCTCATGTCGAGCGTGAGAGACGTGAAATATGAGGGAACGAAAACTGTCATCAATGTAAAAGGACAGAACACATATACAACACGTGTGTTCAACAACGAAGACATCGTTTCTATTGCATGGGATGAATACGACGGATGGATTGCTCCTACTGGAACAGGACAACATCACCTCGACGAACAGCACGTGGCTGTTGTCACTCCTGATTATTCCATCAAATTCGACGCTCCATGCATTGAGGGAGATATGACTCTGGATGTCAACAAAAGGAATAATATGCCACCAGCCATAATCGATGAGGATATGGATATATCACCGGCAATAGCTTACGACTTCGACCTTCAGGGTATTCACGAACTGAATTCAACTGTCGAAATACGACTGCCAATCAAGACTGGACCGGATGAAATTCCTATGGCGGCATACTACAACGAGGATACACATAAGTGGCAACCGGTTAACCATTATTACGATGAGGCCACTGGAGAACTGGTAATCAGAACGTCACACCTCACAACCTATGGAGGATTTATCATATCAAATGCCATGAGTGCGGCGGCTAAACTCATCTTCTGTTACATACCATTCGCATCCGACAACGATTTCTATAAGTTCGGAGACGACCTCATGAGGATTTGCTATTCCGATAACCAACTCGCATCTGCAATGGATACCTATGCTAACCAATATAGCTCTGCCACTCAATGGGGATGCGATATCGGATCTAATGCTTTTCAAGCACTTAACGTTAGAAGTGAACTGCTGGAAGACTTTTCGGAAGCTCTGGGATGGATTGGAGTGGCTGTCTCCGTTTACCAGATTATTAGAAGCGATTATGAGGATGACGGACCACAGGTGGCTGGACAGACACTCAAACTATGCCTAAGCCAAGTAAACTACTGGGCAAGCAAGATTATGGGAAATGCAATACTAAATGGATCTATGGCAAGCGTGGCATTTATCGATTATGCACTCAATAAATTTGCAGAAGAAGCATGGAACGGAAGAAAAGACCTATATAAGAAAGGATACGAACTTTATTATTCAAGAGGTGAAAGAGGATACAGAAACGCAGTGGACTGGTTCAACGAATTTTGGCCACTCTTCCAGAGAAAAGACTTGTCTGAACAGCAAATAAACGACATGATTGATGAGAAAGTGAATGAATATGTGAGAAGATTCTGGCAAAACGACATCATGAGCGAGTATTACACTAAGGCAAACAATGGAGTGTCATGGACATACCTCGGGGGGCTCAGTCAGGCTCTTATGGACGAACTGTCTAACGAACACAGGGGTAACCTCTATAATGGAACTCTAATCAGCGTATTCAAAGCGATAAAAAATAAACTTGAAAACCAGGCATTCGACTTAGCACAAGCTGAGATGGAGAAATATGTGGATATTGTAAACAAAGTCGTGGTCTTGAATATCATGGACTCGAATCTCGAAGACGGGAAATCTACGTATGCCGGATATACTGTAAGACTGAAAGACGTTTCCGACAAGGTAACTGATAAGGAAAGATGGCAGACTCTCTTGAAGGAAGACGGAACCGGAACTTTTAGATACCGACTCTTTGCTATGCATGAGGCGGGTGCAAAACCGATTCTGCAGGTAATCGACAAGGAGGAAAATCTCGTTCTCGAAATTCCACTATCTGAACTAAATGCGGGAAACACCATCGCTACAGCTAGTAATATCATCGACATAAGCGAATATGCAGAAAACGAAATCATCAGAGAGGACTCATACACCATCAAGATGACACCGTTCTTCCAGCATGTCGACTTCAAGATGGCAGGATGGTATGATGCTGATGGAGAAACAAGATATCAAACAGTAAACGAGCCTACAGAACAAGATGGTATATACTACCAGCTGTGGTACGACGATATAAAGGAGGCGATTGCAGAGCATCAAAAGAATGTAAAACCAACCAACGATGGAAACATACGTTATGTGGCACCTGATTCGGCACTCGTCATGAACGGAACATACGACTTCATCAATAAGGTGGGAAGCGGAACGTTCAAGATGAGGACATCGGGACATAAGATTCACAAAACTGAGGAACAGTTTCTGGAAATATTCTCATCGTTCAATTCTTGGATAGATTATTTGGCAGCTGAGGAATCCGAATTGGGATTCGATTTCGCAAGCAATGATAATAAACCATCCTACAATCTACTTCTCGAAGGAGATATCGAACACCGAATCGACGGAACATTTACGGTGACATTCGTCGACGGTAAATTTGTATATACTCTCAACGGAAATGGAACGTATAAAATTGAGGCAACTGCTTGTAACGAAATCCTCAACCCAAAATGTATCCTGAGTGGTGCATACATACCTCTCTTCGACGGAACTATGTCGATGACTACAACCGATATATCTGCAGAAGGAAATGTGCAAATGGAGTGCAAGTTCAGAATCAGAAGATAAATACAATATACAATTTATTTACGCCTCTAATTTTTAATTTGATTACTGCGATACATATTTTGTTATATTTTCTCATGGCAGACCTGCCATATTTTGTAGGTTTTAAATTCTATGACATTCTTTTTTCTCTACAACCTCATGACGTTCATCCCCTTCATTCGCCTGTACAACACCTGCACATTTAAAACCTTATTTTCTTTAAATTTAAAAACATAAAACGCCTTTAATTTTTAATTTGAGCGCATCGATATCCTATCCCTCCTATTCCTCCTATTCTTCCTATTCTTCCTATCCTGCTCGTCAACAGTTATATTTATGATTTTCTGTCCGAAGGACACTCAT
>ERZ842401.2789-NODE-2789-length-22781-cov-25.910499_pt1 | contig 22781 bp, 16 predicted proteins | sample MGYA00521270_ERZ842401 | MGnify/ENA primary metagenome ERZ842401 (study PRJEB31892, sample SAMEA3878208) | bioreactor metagenome | biome: Moose rumen | place: Sweden | collected 2011-10 | study: EMG produced TPA metagenomics assembly of the PRJEB12797 data set...
TGAGGAAGATAATTGAAATTTAGAGATTGTTTAAGATGCTAATTGGAGATCTACAGTTAACATCAGTTTTCTAGTCAAACACCGCATCCTGAACGGAAGACGATACCGATCTGTACAATCTTAAACCAAACCCCAGATTTTGCTGAATAAAAGAACGGAACGGGAGGCGTTAATTGTGAAATAAGTCACGCCCAGTAAAAATGGTTTCATTTTCGGCACATCACATTTGACCAGCTTTCCGAATTTGCTCACAACACTGTCACTAATGTGGGAATTCTGGTGCAGGAGGCAAATCAAAAAATGCTTTGTTGCCCAGAGTTTGGAGACTGCGAGGTATTGCTGATCTGAGGTTTATGTTTGGTGGAGAGATGTGTTGAGTAGTATGACAGAACTGATGGCCGGAGCTTTTTCTGGTGAAGGGGAGCGCGAGTATGTCGGCGCTCCGGCTGCCGCCGGAGTCAGTCAAAAGATCCTAAGAGTGAGATAAAAAAAGACCGGACAGAGTCCGGTCTTCTATGGTTTACTCCAGTACTGTTACAACTGGTTCAGTATGGGTTACTAACCTAAATCGCCCACAAAGATGACGCACACAGACCATGCGGGTGACTTGACAGTGAGCTGTCCGCCATTGTTCTCCACCTCGCATTCATCTTCGGCGAAGACACCAGGTCTGTCATCGGCATCAGCAGGACCCAGATCCCAGTCCACGGCCTCTGCGTCCTTGCCGGCGGCTGCATCAAACTTCTGCAGAGTGATGCCTTTCTTCTCCGAGTCGGCGTTGCCGGCATTCAGGAAGAACACCACAGAACTGACCTTGTCGCCGTCTTCATCATCAATGGTGGCTCCGGCTCCGTCGATGGCCATGGCAATGACGCCAGGAACCTGCTCAGTGCCAGTGTTCAGGAACTTGACCTGGTTCTTGATCTTGGAGGCATCACCCAGGGACACGAAATCCTTCAGATCCCTGCGGAGGTTCAGCATGTTCAGGTAGGTGTTCTGCAGCGCTGTGGTGTCAATGCTGTAGGACTTCTTGACATTGCTGCCTTTCAGCAGAGTGTTGTAGATCACGGTGCTCCAGTCGCTGGCGTCCTTCTCATAGTTCACCAGAACCACATCCTGATCAGCACCCTTGGCACGGTTGTATACGTCACCAAACAGCGGAGTCCAGTTGGAGTAGTCGCCGGTGTTGTAGGAGTCGTTCTCGAAGAACTTGGTCCTGAGAGCGTAGGAGCCGTGCTGATCGAAGGCCGGGGTCTGACCGAAGAACACGGTGGCAAGGCTGATGGCCTGCATCTTCATCAGGATCTCATCGGAGAGACCGGTGGGAGCCCTGTGGACAATCATGTCGTAGATGGTCTGATTGTCGTGCTTGGAGACATAGTTGATGACCTCCAGCGGAGATGCGGCGTAACCGGCAGGGGAGCCCCAGTATGCCTGGCCGCCGTCCTCCTGGTGCAGTGTTTCACCAGTGGCCTCCTCACCATAGAAGGCAGTGAAAGCATAATCCTTCAAGTTGCCAGCCATGGATACGCGGATGATGTCTTCCCACAGCAGAGGATGGACACCCCAGTCGCGCTCGTTGCTCTCTGCCGGATCGCAGGTGTAAGTGCCAAGGCTATCGCCAAGGCTATCAATGAGCTCATTGTGCAGGGTGCACTTGCCGGTGGAGAAACTCTGGCGCTCTCTCTGGGTGTAGCCGTGATCGAAGGGTCCGACGCCTCTCAGACCGTCACGAATACGGTCATTGAAAGTGCCAATCTTGGTGCCAGCAATGTTCAGCTGATTGGGCTGCACAAAGCGGTCGCCGTTGGTGTCAGCGTTCCAGCCTTCACCGAAGAAGTACACCTCGCTGTTGCCACTCTTCTCACGCACGGCGTCCAGGGTCCTCACCATTACGGCTCTGGGAATGTAGCCCATGAGGTCGAAGCGGAAGGCGTCGATGTGGTAGTCCTTGGCCCAGGTGACCAGGGTGTCGGTCATGAGACGCTCGAACATCTTGTGCTCAGGTGCGGAGTCCTTGCAGCAGGTGTTGGCCAGGTAGGCTCCGGAAACAGAGTTCAGACGGTTGTAGTACCAGGGGACCAGCTTGTCCAGGACCGAGTCGTTCATGTCAACGCCAGCGCCGTCGGTGTGGTTGTAGACCACATCCATGACAATGTTCATGCCGGCGTCATGAATGGCCTTGACCATGGTGCGGGTTTCCTTGGTCCGGGTTGCGGGATCGGAGGGATCGGTTGAGTATGAGCCCTCGGGAACACCGTAGTGCCAAGGATCATAGCCCCAGTTGTAGGAGTCATTGCCCTTGACGTAGGTCTTCAGGAAGGTGTCGACCTTGGAGCCGTCGATGTTGAGAGTTAAATCGTGATCGGCGAGGCTGAGAGTGTAGGAGCCTTTAACGAAGAGGTTTGCAGTGTCAGCGGCGGCCAGTTCGTCAATATGATCGGTGACCACATCGGCGGAGCACACCTTGGCATTGTCCTCGTCAGCATCCAGTTTGGCTTTGAGATCCGCACTGATGTTGTTCAGGTTCTCGCAGAACTTGGCACCCGACATGGTGATATCCGCCACCTTGTCCGGATTCTCGTTCACAGTGGAGAAGTCGTAGAAAGGCAGGATCTCCATATGGGTGATGCCCCTGCCGTTGTCAGCCAGCTTCTCGAGAGCGTTGGTGATATTGTTGTCCTCAAAGGCAATGTACTTGCCGGCAACATCCGCATCTTCAGTGTGGCCCACGGTGAGGTCACGGATGTGGGTTTCCATGATGGACATGTTGGCAATGTCAGAGGCGGTCTTCTGGGAAACCGGAGCCTTGTCAGCGTCCCAGCCGTCAGGGGCGAAGTCGTCTGCGCTCAGATCAACAGCCACGGACATGTCGGAGTTCCGGGCCAGACCCAGGGAGTATGGATCGGTGGTCCAGGGGGTCTCAATGGCATCGGTCTGGGGATGGTACAGGGTCAGGCTGTACTTGTAGGGCATATTGGCGGCATCTTTTACGGTTCCGCTCCAGATGCCGGTTTCATCATCCTTGGTCAGAAGTACATCACCGTTTTCGATTGGGGCGCAGCCGTCGGTTCCGTCATTGAGGCATAACTCATTGAAGACGTGAACATACAGATCAGCCGCTGTAGGCGCAAACACCCGGTAGGTGACACTGCCGTCACTGTTGACGGTGGCGCCCAGGGGCTCCTCGGAGGCGAAGGCCTTGTTGCCGTAGACGGCGTCGATAGCAAATGCTGACTGAACCTTGGTCTGATCAACGATCTTACCTTCTGAATCGACAGCCACGGCAACCAGCTGACCGCTTAGGGCTTCTTTGGCGGTCATGTTCTTCAGGTTGTCTGAGGTTCTCACTGTGAAAGTCGCCGCATCATTGAGGAAGTTGCCTACAATCTTTTTCTGATCGGCAGTGAGTTCGCCCTTGTCAAAATCGATGCGGGAGTCATCGGGGATAGTGCCGTCTTCGCCGAGCACAATGAGTGAAGTGGGATCCTTGCTGGAGTAGAGACGGACGCGGACCTTTGAAGGATCGGCCTTCAGATCAACCCAGGAGAGGGTCTTCTCGTCAATGAAGTGAGCCCGGGCACCGTCAAGATTGAATCCGGCCTTGGCTGCGACCAGTTCTGCGAGGGTGGCAGTGACACTTTCACCTGCGTTGAGTTTGAAGGCCGCTGTTTTGACTTCTTCGCTGAATTCTACCTCAGTGTTAACTCCTCCGGAGAGTTTATTCTTTTCAGAGTCTCTGGGGATGCCACAGAAATTTCCATAGCCAGCTACAGGGATCTTGTAGGTGAGCACGGTGGCGTCAGAATTTGCGCTCTTCTTTATTTCATGGGTGATCCCGCTGTCATAGGGGAAGATATCCCAAGATCCGTTTGCTGGAGTGGTATCAATTGGATCAGAGTCGCCGCAGCCCCACCAGTACAAGTCGTATTTGTCTTCATCACCAACTTTGATGGTCTGACCGGTGGTGTCCAGCACTGAGACGTAGACGAAACCGTTTTCTGCTGTCACCTCGATGTCTGACACATCAACTTCCTGACCGCCGCTCACGTCAAGTTTGGCCGGGGTGGCGTCCATTTTCTCAGGGTTGAATGACGAGTCGTCATCGTGATGATGGTGGCCGCACGCCGCCAGCGAGAGGGCCAGCAGCGCAGGCATGGTGTAATATGCAAGTTTTGATACTTTAAGATGCATCTCTTTATCCCTTTAACAATTGCATTGAATGTGCAATTAAGCAGGTGCGTCCTCAACTGCAGACAGACACACCCGACCGCACATTCCCATGACTATAGTGTGTCCTGTCCTGGGATCAAAGCACGGCGTGCAAGCCGGGGTGTTTTCTGTGAGTGCTTTCAAAAAAGATGGGGACGGCACTGTTGCTGAAATAAGCAGAGCCCTGCATTTCTGCAGGGCTCTGCTTGTCCTAACGGATCTGTCCTCATATTAGGACAATTCAGGAAATCATGCGTTGTCGTCGTTGAAGGATTTCAGTGGCTCGGCCCTGGAGGGATGACGCAACTTCCTTAAGGCCTTGGCCTCAATCTGACGGATCCTCTCACGGGTCACCTCAAACTGCTTGCCCACCTCTTCCAGGGTGTGGTCGGTGTTCATGCCGATGCCAAACCGCATGCAGATCACCTTGGCCTCCCTTTCGGTCAGGGCGTTGAGCACCTGCTTGATGGCGGACTTCAGGCATTCGGAGGTGGCGGACTCATCCGGCGAGGACAGGGTGCTGTCCTCAATGAAGTCGCCGATATGGGAGTCATCGTCATCACCGATGGGGGTTTCCATGGAGATGGGCTCCCGGGCGATGCGCATCACCTTCAGGATCTTGTCCTCGCTCATGCCCATCTCCTTGGACAACTCCTCAGGAGTGGGATCCCGTCCCATGCTCTGGAGCATGCTGCGGGAGATCCGGTTGAGCTTGTTGATGGTCTCGATCATGTGCACCGGGATGCGGATGGTGCGGGCCTGATCGGCAATGGATCGGGTGATGGCCTGGCGGATCCACCAGGTGGCATAGGTGGAGAACTTGTAGCCCCGGCGGTATTCAAACTTGTCCACCGCCTTCATCAGGCCGATGTTGCCCTCCTGGATCAGATCCAGGAACTGCAGACCCCGGTTGGTGTACTTTTTGGCAATGGAGATCACGAGCCTGAGGTTCGCCTCAATCATCTCCTTCTTGGCCCGCTTGGCCTTGGTCTCACCCACAGAGAGGTTCTTGTAAAGTTCCTTGATCTCGGAGATGGTCAGTCCGGTCTCCTCCTCGAGCTTCGCAATGCTGGCCACGTCCTCCTTGACCTGGTACTCAAAGCTGCTGAGCCGGGCGGACCAGGAGGAGCCGGAAGCCACGGCGTCATGGAACCACTGCATGGAGGTTTCCGGGTACTTGTGACGGTAGCGGTTGTAGACTTCCTTGGGCATATGGCACTTCTTGATGCAGTAGCCCATCATCCGCCGCTCGGTCTCCACATAGGCGTCCCGCATGCCGCTGATGATGCTCACCAGACGCTCAAACTGCTTGGCAGTCAGGCGGAAAAGCTTGAAGATGTCTGCCAGGCGGGCGATTTCCGCGGCGGCTTCCGGGGATTTCCGGCCGTGCTTGGCAATGACCTGCTCAGTGATGGCCGCCTGATCCCGCAGTTCCATGAAGCGGGTCTTGGCAAGCTCGGGATCGGGACCCTGCTCATCGTCGCTGTCGGAGTCCATGTCGCTGCTCTTGCTGGCGGCCTTTCCATGGCTCTGGGAGTCGCTGCTACCGCCTTCGGAGCTTTCCGGGGTGTCATCTCCGTCGGCAGAATCATCGCTGTCCTCATCTGAGTCCAGATCCTCGCTGTCCTCCAGTTCCAGATCCTGCTCTTCCCCTTCGTCAGCGAGATCATCTGCGGTTTCTTCCGTTAGTTCCTCAGCCACCTCAGGAACGTCCTCAGCGGTGGCGGGATCCTGGGCGGCAGTGTCCTCCTGCTCCTCCTGAGGGGCAGCGGACTGGCTCTTCCGGGGCTCGTCCTCATCGGCGCAGGTGAAGCCGGTGATCATCTCCTGGAGCTTGACGTTGCCCTTCAGGTACTCCTCAAAGTCCCGGAGCAGGGGGTGGAGGGCCTTGGGATAGCAGGCGATGGTGGTCTGCACGGTGTTCAGGCCGTCCTCGATGCGCTTGGAGATGTCAATCTCCTTCTCCCTGGTCAGCAGGGAGACGGTTCCCATCTCCCGCATGTACATGCGCACCGGATCGGTGGTGCGTCCGATCTCGGACTCCACATTGGCAATGACCTCGGAGGTGTCCGGGATCTCTTCCACTGCCTCGGGATCGCTGAGGATCTCCTCACCTTCCGTAGGCTCGTTCTCCACCACCCGGATCTTCATGTCCTGGAACATCTGGAGCAGATCGTTGAAGGTGTCCTGGTTGTAGTCAGGTATGGTATCAGCTATTTCGTTGTAGGTGAGGTAGCCCTTCTCCCGGGCGCGGTTGAACAGCAGACCCCAGGGGTTCTGGCTGCCGCTTTCTTCTTCCTGCTGCACTGCGATGCTGTTTTCCATGTTTGCGGATGTCCTCTTGATAAGGTGCTCTGAATTCTTTTTTCTGCTGTCCGGGATGAAGGTATTCCCGGTCTTCCGGGTTACTGATCCCGGATGTTCCCAGATCCCAGGTTATGCTGTCGGCGCTTCCTCCGGGATCTGGGGGACTATTCTCACTTCAGCCGATCCCGGACGGTCTCAGGCGGCCATTACCTAATCTGATGGTTATTACCTAATCAGACTGTCTGATCACCGTTCTGAGACGGGTCTGCTATGTTGTTTTGATGGTCAGTTCGGGGACTGTCCCGTCGGTGTGCCCTGATCCGGCTGTGGTGTCTGGACCGGCGCCTGGGTATTCTGCCAGGCCTGCTGCGGGTTCTGCGCCGGGGCTGGTGTTCCCTGAACTGGAGCCTGGGTATTCTGCCAGGCCTGCTGCGGGTTCTGCGCCGGGGCCGGTGTTCCCTGGCCTGCCGGTTGGGGGGCTGCCTGGGCCGGACCTTCCGGCACCCGTCTGAAGTAGGCGTGGATAAAGCGCAGATGCTCGGTGATGCTCTGCAGTTCCTCGTCGGTCATGCGCCTGTTGCGTCCGGCCTCCCGGAGGGCGGCTACGGCGGCCTGGTGGTAGTCAACCAGAAGACCGCTGATGGTGGACTGGATATCCTTCCAGACATTTTCCGGATCCACATTGGCGGCCCGGGAGTAAAGTTCCTGCTCGGAGAGCATGTGCAGCCATTTTTCCAGTCCGGTGCCCTGGTAGGCCTGGATGATGCTGGCGGCTGAGATCCGGCCTTGCGCCTGGCGGAGGATGAAGTCGCACAGACCCGTGAGCACGTCCAGGCCCTTAAGTGCCGGATCCTGGGTCCGGATCTTGTCCAGGAGCGCCATCATTTCGCTGCCGTGGCTCTGGATGCTGGCCGGATGCTGGATCGCCAGGATCAGGAGGCGCCGGACAGGGGTGATCTCCAGGGCGTTCTGGGGGCTCTCCTGGATCGGGGGCAGTGCCCGGGCGTTGCGCTGCAGCTGGTTTCTCTTTGCCTGAAGCTTCTCCCCCAGTTTCTCCCGGGAGGTGAAGATCCGGGGCGCCAGGGTGTCCAGCAGGGAGTCCAGTTTGAAGGTGTTCTGCATGAGGGCCAGGAGTGACAGCGCCTCATCTGCCAGCTCTGCCGTGCCTCCGGGGTTGTGGCTGTCCAGGTAACTGAAGAAGTAGTCCTCCAGGCTCAGGGCGTTTTTCAGGTAGTTCTCAAAGCCCTCCCGGCCGTGCTCCCGCACATAGGAGTCCGGATCATGCTCCGGGGGCAGGAAGGCGAAGGCGGCATCACACCGGTCGGTGATGATGGGCAGCATGGTGACCAGGGCATGCCAGGCGGCACGCTGGCCAGCCTCGTCGCCGTCATAGCAGCACACCAGCTTCCGTGCGCTGTGGAAGATGAGCTGCAACTGATCGGCGGTGGTGGATGTGCCCAGGGAAGCCACGGCGTTGTCCACCCCGGACTGGGCCAGGGCGATGACGTCCATGTAGCCCTCCACCAGCACCAGGATCTGCAGGGGCTGCTTCTTCAGCCGGCTCTGCTCCTGGGCCTGGTTCAGACCGAACAATTCCCGTCCCTTGTGGAAGATCGCCATCTCCGGGGAGTTCAGGTATTTGGGCTTGTCGTTGTTCAGCACCCGGCCGCCGAAGGCCACGGTGCGTCCCCGGCGGTCGGTGATGGGGATCATGACCCGGTTGCGGAACATGTCATACATGCGTCCGCTTTCATTCTGCTTGATCATGCCCAGTTCAGACAACTGGCGCAGGCGCTCCTGATCTCCCCGGGCCACGTTCCGGATAAGGAAGTCCCACTGCTCCGGGGCAAAGCCCATGCCGAAGCGCTGGATGGTGGCGGGGGTGATCCCCCGGTCGGCCAAATAGGCGGCGGCAGTCTCCCCCTGGGGACCTGCCAGGACGGAGGCGAAGGCGGCGGCACACTCCTGCATCAGGGCATAGAGATCCCGGGATATCGGGGCACTTTCCTGGGGCGGCGGGGTTCCCGGGCGCTGGGATCGGGTGATCCGGGGAACGTCCAGCCCCAGGCGCTCAGCCAGCGATTCCACAGCATCGGTGAAGCTCAGCTTGTCATATTCCATGAGGAAGGTTATGACATTGCCCTTGGCCTTGCACCCGAAGCAGTTGTAGACCTGCTTCTCCCGGCTGACATAAAAGGAAGGGGTCTTTTCCCCGTGGAAGGGGCAACAGGCCTTGTACTCCTCCCGCCCGGCAGTCTTCAGTTCAATGCTGTGCTCGGACATCACGTCAACGATGTCCGTGCGGGCGACCACGTCGCTGATGAATTCCTGGGGGATCATCCCTGCCATGGCAAGAGTCCTGGTGGGGGACGATCAGCGGGAGAGGGCTTCTTTGACCAGGGCGCTGAGGCGGCCCATGTCGGTGCGGCCCTGGACTTTGGGCTTCAGGAGGGCAATGACCTTGCCCATTTCCTTGGGAGAAGCGGCACCGGAGGCGGTGATGGCTTCGCTGATGAGGCTGTCAAGTTCATCGGCGGTCAGCTGGGGGGGCAGGAAGCCGGAGATCACGCTGATCTCACCCTCTTCCTTGTCCACCAGATCCTGGCGGCCGGCGGCCTGGTACTGGGCAGAGGAATCCTTCCGCTCTTTGATCATCTTGGAGGCGATGGCGACCATCACATCATCGGTGACGGTGACCTTTTCGTCAATTTCCTTCTTCTTGACTTCGGCCAGAATGAGCCGCAATGTACCCAGACGATCCTTGTCCTTGGCGCGCATGGCCTCTTTCATTTCATCGTTGAGTCTCTCACGCAGAGTCATGCGGTCCTCCGTTCAAAAACGATAAAACCACACTTTGTTGTTCAGCAAAGTGTGGATCACGATACCGCACGGACACTGCCCGTGCGGAAAATGCCTTGCCCTCAGTACTGACGGGAGCGGCGTGCTGAGTCCCGGGCCAGCTTCTTGGCGTGGCGCTTGGCTGCGGAGGCCTTGGCGCGCTTGCGCACAGTGGTGGGCTTCTCGTAGAACTCGCGGTTGCGGACGTCTGCCAGAATGCCGGCCTTCTCACAGGAACGCTTGAAACGGCGCAGAGCAGCGTCGAAAGGTTCGTTATCACGTACTTTAATAATTGGCATGAGCCATTCACCCCTGATAGAAAGTTAAATCCATATCAAACCAGGCCCGGCGAAAGGGAAACAGTAACCCTACACCGGTGAGCCAAGTCACAATGCTGCGCAATTCTACGCAATTTCGCCGCTGTTGTCAAGGGTGATCTGGATCCCGGGTTTGGGGGTCCCATGATGCCGGGCGTGGCGGAGAACGGGTCTCAGGTTAAGGTGCGTGGCAGGGTGGAAGAGCGGACTTGTGGGATGGCCGTGGCAGGGTGGAAGAGGGGGCTTAGTGTGAAGGCCGGGGCAGTGCGGAGGATCGGCTCGGATGTGTCCGGAGAAGGTTTGGGGGTTGTTTGGGGACGAGGCAGTGGGGAGGCCGGCTCATGGTGAGTGCTGGGGGCAAGGCGGCAGGTCGGGTGCTTTCTTGCCATCGCCTCAGCGCCGTTATAGAATTTCCCGGTCCCGGCGGCGGGGCCGTGATGGCGGCGCCGGCAGCACAGGCATTCATATTATTATGGGCGTGCTTCCTGTGAGTGGCCTTCATGGGCTAAGGGTGCAGGAAGGCTTGGGTAACAGCTCAGCCCGGCAAGGGGCGAGACGGGATCCCGGGGCAGGGCGGCATTTGCCGCATCAGGCGCAGATCAGTGCACGGAGGAGGGAGCCATGAGAGTTCTGGCGGTGGAGAGTTCCTGTGATGAGACCGGAGTTGCGGTCTATGATCAGGAGCAGGGCCTGCTGGCCAATCAGCTGTATTCCCAGATCCGCATGCACGCCGAATACGGCGGCGTCGTTCCGGAGCTGGCTTCCCGGGATCATGTGCGGAAGGCCGTACCCCTGATCAGGGCAGCCCTGGAGGAGTCCGGCAGCACCTCCAGGGACATTGACGCAGTGTGCTACACCGCGGGTCCAGGCTTGGTTGGGGCATTGATGGCCGGTGCCGTGGTGGCCCGGAGCCTGGCCTGGGCCTGGGATGTTCCGGCGGTTCCCGTGAACCATATGGAGGGGCATCTCCTGGCTCCCATGCTGGAGGAGCATCGCCCGGACTATCCCTTCCTGGCACTGCTGGTGTCCGGCGGGCACACCATGATCATCCGGGCGGATGCTTTCGGCACCTACCATGTGCTGGGCGAGTCCCTGGATGACGCCGCCGGCGAGGCCTTTGACAAGACGGCAAAACTTCTGGGGCTGCCCTATCCAGGAGGCCCCCTGGTGTCTGCGCTGGCCCTTGAGGGCAATCCCTCTGCTTACCGCTTCCCCCGGCCCATGACTGACCGCCCGGGACTGGACTTCAGTTTCTCCGGTCTTAAGACCGCTGTCTCCACGGCTCTGACCCGGGAAACCGGAGGATCCGGCGCCGGATGCCCCCGGGAGATCCTGGCAGACATTGCCGCCTCCTTCGAGGCCGCCGTGGCGGACACCCTGACGGAGAAGTGCCGCCGGGCTCTGGATGAGACCGGCTTCAGACAGCTGGTGGTGGCCGGAGGTGTCAGCGCCAACCGCCGGATCCGGGAGTCCCTGGGAAGCCTCATGAAGTCCCGGGGCGGGGAGATGTTCTGCCCCCGGACCGCCTTCTGCACGGACAACGGCGCCATGATCGCCTATGCCGGCATGCAGCGCTTCCTTGCCGGCACCCGGGCCCCGGCCGGGGTGCATGTGTTTCCCCGCTGGTCCCTGGAGAAGATCGCCGCCGGATGCCCCTGAGAGCACTGGGGTGCTGCCTGGCACCTTTCGTCTTCCGGTTTCCCACTACTGATCATGCGAGCATGGCGGATCCGGCGCTATCTGCTCAGGATCCGCATCTGCCATGATCCTGCCTTTGGCGCTGCCTGCCTGGGACGGCAGTTACTGGTTTTCAGGGCAGCTGCCTTCCTGCCGGAACTGCCTCCTGGCGGCCGGCAGCCCAGAGGATCCCTGCCGGGATCAGACCGCCGTTTGTCATTTCTTCATCTTACTTCATCTCACTTCACTTCATCTTCATCTTCATCTTCATCTTCATCTTCATCTTCATCTTCATTCCTTTCATCAACTTCGCTTCTGCCACATGCTTTTCATCCTCACCATCACTTTCCCTTTGGCTTTCTCCTTTCATCTGCTCCTGCCAGATAGCTGTCAGCGCCATGCTTCTTCCTGTCTGTTCGATCTGCCTGTCTGGCCGGCGGAGGCGACAACTGGGCAGGCCGTAAGTCAGCAGAACTGGGAACATTAGGAAACTGGCAGAACTTGGAACGTCAGGAAGCGGTAGGGCAGGGCCTGGCAGGCGCCGGGGCAGGGCAGTGGCGGTGTCCGGATCCTGGCTGATCCATGGCTGCCAGCCGTCTACGGGATCTGCCCAGGAACTGCCATGAAAAGTCCCGGGCGCCGGAGGGTGTGAGGGGCGCCGATCCACGGCCGCAAGCCTGTCCGGGAAATGGTGCCTGGCTCCGGTTTGGCGGCTTAAAAAAGCGAAGTTATTGGATCGGATTGGCGCTTTTTGTTAAGATCCGGCCGGTTCAGTGCGAATAATTGAGAAGCGCTTCAGCGGGAACGCCCCGGCCGGGGTTTCCGCTGGGCTTTTCTCATTCTGAGATTTTCTATCTATTCGGAAAAGCTATGATCAAAATAAGAAAAGGTTTGGATCTTCCCATTGGCGGGAAGGCCGGATCTGAGATAGTTTCCTCCGGGGGCGTCAGCAAGGTGGCGCTGCTGGGGGCGGACTATCCGGGTCTCAGGCCCACCATGCTGGTGGATGTGGGAGACTCCGTGAAAAAGGGCCAGCCCCTTTTCGAGGACAAGAAGAACCCGGGGGTGGTGTTCACCGCGCCCCTGGGCGGCAAGGTGGCTGAGATCAACCGGGGCGAGCGCAGATGCTTTGTCTCCCTGGTGATTGAGACTGATCAGAGTGCCGGCACCGTGGGCTTTGACAAGTACGACGCCAAGAGCCTCGTCTCCCTGGATCGCGAAGCCGTGGCCGCCGAACTGGTCAAGTCCGGCCTCTGGACCGCCTTCAGAACCAGGCCTTTTGCCAAGGTGCCCGCTGTGGGCACCGCCCCGGCCCATATCTTTGTCACCGCCATGGACACCAGTCCCCTGGCTCCGGACGCTGCTGCGGTGATCAAGGCCAGATCTGATGACTTCGCCAGCGGCCTGGCAGTGATCTCCCGCCTCACCGGCGGCACCGTCTATGTGTGCAAGGGCGACTATTCCCTGCCTCTGTCCGGGGCAGCCAATGTCCGGGAGGAGACCTTCATCGGCCCTCATCCGGCAGGCCTGGCCGGCACCCACATGCACAAACTGGTGGGCGCCTCCCTGGAGCGGGTGCTGTGGAGCATCGGCTACCAGGACGTCATCGCCATCGGACGTCTGTTCACCACCGGCGAGCTGGACTGCCGGCGCTATGTCACCGTTGCCGGCCCCGGGGTGATCAACCCGGTGCTCACTGAGACAGTCATGGGAGCATGCGTCAGCGAACTCACCGTGGGCAATGTGAAGACCTCTTCCAAACAGCGGATCATTGCGGGCTCCGTGATCTACGGCCGCACCGCCGCCGGCCCCATGGACTATCTGGGCCGCTACTGCACCCAGATCTCCGTGATCCCCGAGGGGGACGAGAAGGAGTTTCTGGGCTGGATGATGCCGGGCATGAAGAAGTTCTCCGTCAGCAACACCTTCCTGGGTCCCCTGCTGAACCGCGGTGACAGCAGCAAATATGTGTTCAACACCGGTCTCAACGGCGGCCACCGGGCCATCATCCCCTTCGGATGCTTTGACCGGATCCTGCCCATGGACATCATTCCCACCCTGCTGCTCCGTGCCCTGGCCATCACCGACACCGATGAGGCCCAGGCCCTGGGCTGCCTGGAACTGGATGAGGAGGATCTGGCGCTTTGCACCTATGTGGATCCCTGCAAGTCCGATTTCGGACCCATGCTGCGCAGGTGTCTGGACAAAATCGAGCAGGAGGGCTGATCTGTGATTCTGAGAACTGTTCTTGAAAAGGCGGCCCCGCTGTTTGAGAAGGGCGGCAAGCTGCACAAGCTGTTTCCCCTCTACGAGGGCACGGCCTCTTTCTTCTACACCCAGGGCGAAGTGACCAAATCCAAGGTCCACGTCCGGGATTATGCGGATCTGAAGCGCATGATGATCATCGTGTGGTTCGCTGTGTTCCCGGCCATGTTCTGGGGCATGTACAACGCCGGCGCCCAGACCATGGCGTTCCTGAACTCCCATGGCGGCGTGGGCACTCCGGAGCTCTTCAGCGAGGACTGGCGCTTTGCCATCCTGCAGATGCTGGGCTTCTCCCTGGACAGCTCCGCAGGGATCCTGACGGATCTGGCGGTGGGAGCCTCCTTCTTCCTGCCCATTTATGCGGTGGTCTTCGCCGTGGGCGGCTTCTGGGAGGTGCTGTTCTGCATTGTGAAGGGGCATCCCATCAATGAGGGCTTCTTCGTCACCTCCATCCTGTTCTCCCTGATCGTCCCCCCGTCACTGCCTCTGTGGCAGGCTGCCCTGGGCATCTCCTTCGGTGTGGTCATCGGCAAGGAGATCTTCGGCGGCACCGGCATGAACTTCATGAACCCCGCCCTGGTGGGCCGGGCCTTCCTGTTCTTCGCCTATCCCGCCCAGATCTCAGGTGACGCCGTGTGGGTTGCCACCAAGGCCGGGTATGACGGCGCCACCGGTGCCACCCCCCTGGCCATGCTGGCCTCCGGCACTCCCACTGATCAGCTGGTGAACACCGTCACCGGTCAGCGGATCACCTGGATGGACGCCTTCATCGGCAACATCCCCGGAGCCATCGGCGAGGTGTCCACCCTCATGATCCTGGCGGGTCTGGCAGTGCTCCTGGTGACCAGGATCGCCTCCCTCAGAATTGTGCTGTCGGTGTTCGTGGGCATGCTGCTCACCTCCCTGCTGTTCAATTTCGTGGGCGACACGGCCACCAACCACATGCTGGCCCTGCCGTTCTACTGGCACCTGGTGCTGGGCGGCTTTGCCTTCGGCATGGTGTTCATGGCCACCGATCCGGTGACCTCCGCCTACACCAACCTGGGCAAGTACATTTACGGACTGCTCATCGGCGCCCTGGTGGTGCTGATCCGGGTGGTCAATCCGGCTTTCCCCGAAGGCATGATGCTGGCAATCCTTTTCGGCAACATGTGCGCGCCTCTGATTGACTACATCATCAAGTCCTACAACATAAAGAGGAGACTGGCCCGTGGCAAGTAATAAGGAATCAGTAGGGAAGACCTTCCTGGTTGTGTTTGTCCTCTGTCTGGTGTGCTCCATCTTCGTGGCCGGAACCACCGTGGCCCTGAGGGATATCCAGGATCGGGAGAAGGCCCGGGACAAGCAGAACAACATCATTCTGGTGTCGGGTCTGGACTTCAATTTTGAAACCGGTGACGCTCCAGCCTTCTACAAGGAGCACATCAAGGCTGAGATGCTGGACATGGACAAGGGCGTCCTGGTCAGCGGCGGCAAGGAGGATCCGGAGGATTTCGACTATGTCTCCAAGTCCAAGACCAAGGAGTACAAGCACGAGATCAGCAAGGAGCAGGATGTCTCCGGGATCCGCTTCAGATCCCGCCTGATGCCCGTCTATGTGGCCCGGGACAATGCCGGCCAGATCAGATCCTATATCCTCCCCTTCTACGGGCAGGGTCTGTGGTCCACCCTCTACGGCATGCTGGCAGTCACTCCTGACGGCCGGAATGTGGTGGGGATCAACTTCTACGAGCACGGTGAGACCCCGGGACTGGGAGGCGAGATCTCCAATCCTGCCTGGACCGCCAAGTGGAAGGGCAAACTCACCTTAAGCGATGGCCGTACCGTCCGGGTCTTCAAGGGACCGGCTCCCGCCGGATCCCAGATCGAGGTTGACGGGATCTCCGGCGCCACCCTCACCGGCAAGGGTGTCACCAACTGCATGATCTACTGGCTCAGTAACGACGCCTACGGCAAGTTCCTGGCCAACCTGGGCAGACAGGGAGGTAACTGATCTATGGCACAGGAAAAAATGAACCTGCGGGATGTGCTGCTGAACCCCCTGGTCAGCATCAACCCCATCATCGTCCAAGTGCTGGGCATCTGCTCGGCCCTGGCGGTCACCAGCAACATGAAGACCGCATTGGTGATGTCGATCTCCGTGACCGCGGTTATCGCCTTCGCCAACCTGACGGTGTCCTCCATCCGCAACGTGATCCCCGGCAGCGTCCGGTTCATTGCGGAGCTGACGGTCATCGCCTCCCTGGTCATCGTGGTGGATCAGCTGCTGAAGGCCTTCAACTACCAGCTGGACAAGGAACTGTCGGTGTATGTGGGACTCATCATCACCAACTGCATCGTCATGGGCCGTTCTGAGGCCTTCGCCCTGAAGTACCCGCCCCTGCCTTCCCTGATTGACGGCATCGGCAACGGCCTGGGCTATTCCCTGATCCTGCTGTCCGTGGGCACCATCCGTGAGATCTTCGGATCCGGCACCTGGTTCGGACTCACTGTCCTGCCCCTGGCCAAGGACGGCGGCTGGTACGTGCCCAACGGCCTGCTGGTGCTGCCCCCCAGCGGCTTCTTCCTCATCGGCCTCTTTATCTGGTGGGTGCGGAGCACCAAGCGCTACGCCAAGCAGGTTGAGCCCGCACAGTTTGTGCTCACCAGGGAGTAATCATGGAACATTACATTAATCTGCTGATCAGATCCGTCTTCATTGAAAACCTGGCTCTGAGCTTCTTCATCGGCATGTGCACCTTCCTGGCGCTGTCCAAGAATGTGAAGACTGCCGTGGGACTGGGCATCACGGTGATTGCCGTGCAGATGCTGGTGGTTCCTGTGAACAACGTGATCTACGATCATGTGCTCAGACCCAATTCCCTTATTGAGGGCGTGGACATCTCCTTCCTGGGATTCATCACCTACATCGGCGTCATTGCCGCCTGCGTGCAGGTGTTGGAAATGGTCCTGGACCGCTACTTCCCGGTGCTGTACCAGACCCTGGGCATTTTCCTTCCCCTGATCACTGTGAACTGCGCCATCTTTGCCGGCGTGTCCTTCATGGTGCAGCGGGAGTATGACTTCGGCGAGTCCGTGGTCTACGGCTTCGGATCCGGCGCTAGCTGGGCCATTGCCCTGATCCTCATCGCCGCTGTCCGGGAAAAGCTCAAGTACTCGGACGTTCCGGCGGGTCTCAGGGGGCTGGGCATCACCTTCATCACCGCCGGACTGATGGCCATCGCCTTCATGTCCTTCTCGGGCATTTCACTGTAAGGAGCGCAGATGAACACCGTATTACTAGGAGTCGGCGCCTTTGTTGCTATCATCATGATCCTTGTGGCCGTGATCACTGTCGCCAAGGCGACTCTGGTGCGGCACAAGAACGTGAAGATTGTCATCAACGAGGATCCCGACAAGACCATTGAGGTTGCCACCGGCGACAAGCTGCTGGGCACCCTGGCTGGACAGGGGATCTTCGTCTCCTCAGCCTGCGGCGGCGGCGGAACCTGCGGTCAGTGCCGCTGCCGGATCACCAGCGGCGCCGGGGCTGCACTGCCCACGGAGCTGAACCACCTGACCAAGAAGGAGGTCAAGGAGGGCATGCACCTGGCCTGCCAGGTGACTGTCCGGGGTGATATGCACATTGAGCTTCCCGCCGCCGTCTTCGGCGTCAAGAAGTGGGAGTGCGAGGTCATCTCCAACAACAATGTCTCCACCTTCATCAAGGAGCTGAAGCTTAGGATCCCCGAGGGTGAGGAAGTTCCCTTCCGCGCCGGCGGCTATATCCAGATTGAGGCCGATCCCCACGAGGTGCGCTATGCGGACTTTGACGTCCCTGAGCAGTACCGGGGTGACTGGGAGAAGTTCGGCATGTTCGACCTGGTGTCCAAGGTGGATGAGCACATCACCCGGGCATACTCCATGGCCAACTATCCCGGCGAGAAGGGCATCATCATGCTGAATGTCCGTATCGCCACTCCGCCCTTCGACAAGAACCGGAAGTGCTCCCGGACCATTCCCTGCGGCAAAATGTCCTCCTATATCTGGAGCCTCAAGCCCGGGGACAAGGTCACCATCTCCGGTCCCTTCGGCGAGTTCTTTGCCAAGGACACCGATGCCGAGATGGTCTTTGTGGGCGGCGGCGCCGGCATGGCTCCCATGAGATCCCACATCTTCGATCAGCTGAAGAGACTGGACAGCAAGCGCAAGATCAGTTTCTGGTATGGCGCCAGGTCCCTGCGAGAGGTGTTCTACGCCGACGAGTTCGACAAGCTGGCGGAGGAGCATCCCAACTTCGAGTGGCACCTGGCTCTGTCTGACGCACTGCCTGAGGACAACTGGACCGGTTACACGGGATTCATCCACAACGTGCTGTATGAGAACTACCTCAAGAACCATAAGAATCCTGAGGACTGTGAGTTCTACATGTGCGGACCTCCCATGATGACCAAGTCCACCATCAACATGCTCCACGATCTGGGTGTGGAGGATGAGAACATCCTGCTGGATAACTTCGGCGGTTAAGGCCAGGTTCTCTGCAGGAGAAGGAAGTCCGGTCAGCGGTGTGCGGCCGGATTTTTTTTTGCGCCCGGAATTGCTGGTTTGTTGATCGGCATCGGGGCGGCAGGGCCGGGCGGGGTGCGGACGTAGCTGGGCGGATTGGGCAGATCGGGGGGCGGGCCGGACTGTGCGGATCGGAGTGTGGATGGGACTTGGAGGCTAGGTGTTGTTCAGGGTGCCGGCCGGTCTGGGTGGATTGGGCTGTGATGGGATGGGATGGGTTGTTCGGGGCAGGGCCGAACTGGGGGATCGGGACGGCCGGGGACAGGATCAGGTAGATCTGACATTCAGGATCGGCTTTCCACTCTGGAAACCCGGATCCGGCTTTTCAGACGTCATGATCTTCTGATTCGAAAAATTGTGCGTCAACGTGACAGATCCGGTATATCTCAGAGGCAAATTTCTGGTTTTGCGGACGGGATCTTAACTCTGATCCGTATATCCGTCATGTGTTTGCTATATTTTGTCAAATGTGTATATAATGACGTAATTTGTTTAACCGGGGAGACTTTCGGGTTATGCCGGATATTTTTTCACAATGCCTGGGTTATGCTCTGCCGGATCGGATCCCGTCTGCCAGATCAAGGATCCGCAACGGGAAGAGGGCGACCGGCGATCTCTTTGCCGACTGTTGTGTGGTGGATCTGGAGACTACGGGGCTGGATCTTGACTGCCGCATCGTGGATATCGGGGCGGTGCGGATCCGCGGGGGATGTCCCGTGGCGTATTTTGAGCACCTGGCAGATCCCCTGTGCCATATACCGGATGAGGTCTCTAGGGTTCATCACATCACCGATGACATGGTGCGGGATGCGGGGCCCCTTCCGGACGCCATGGAAGGCTTTCTGGACTTTGCCGGGGATGATCTGCTTCTGGGGTATAACTGCTTCCGCTTTGACCTTCCGGTGCTGAACCGGAGCCTGATCCGCATGGGCCGGCCGCCCCTTAATAACCTCTGCGCCGATCTGCTGGTGGCCGCAAAAGAGCTTCTGCGGCCCAGGATCGGGAGCTGCAGTTTGCAGAACGTGGCCCGGCACTATGGAGAGATGGAGGATGAAAAGCACCGGGCACTGCCGGACTGTGAAATGACCTGGCGCTGTTTTCAGTATATGCGCCGGGAGTTTGGCCGATCCTTTGGTGAGGCACTGGCCGCAGATCTGCGGCTCTCGCCGGGTGCGGCGCCCGAGCTCACACCGGCTTCCGTTTTTACCGATCTGGAGTGGCTGGCCAGCCTGGGTGTGCGGGATCCACGCCGGATCACCATGTCCCTGGTGACGGAGCTGGCGGGGCGTGCGGGGTACCTTGTCCGGTGCGGCGATCCGGAGCTTTCGGGGGTGCAGAAAGCGTTGGATCGTCTGGGGCAGTTCCTTGACGGCTGTCTGGAGAGCGCCAGGAGCCCGGATCCGGAGCAGGTTGCCGCCGCCCTCCGGGCATTTCTCCAGCCAGGGGATGATCTCTGGTTCCGGGGGTGCCTCCCTGATCTTGCGGGGCTCCACATCTGTCTCACCGGGGAATTTGCCGCCGGCACCCGTGAGGAGATGGAGGCGCTGCTGATCGGTGCCGGGGCTACGGTGGATCGGTTTATCAAAAACACCACGGATTTCCTGGCGGTGGGGAGTCTGGGGAGTAGCAGGTGGAAAAGATCCTGTGCGGGCACCAAAATTATGGCCGCAGAGGATAAAATCAGATCCGGGAAGGCGCCAGGTCTCCGTCTGCTGGCGGAGGAGCAGCTTGTCCCGGGCCTGAAGCAGGCCCTTGGCAGATCGCAGGATTAACTCCGGGAACCGGGGAGGGCAATATGGACGGTGACAGCGGCGAGCTTTTTGCGGCAGACGGCACCATGAGGGACAGCGGCGGCGGTGATGCTGCGGGTGAAGATCTGACGGCCGGTGCGGATCTGACGGCCGGTGAAGATCTGACAGCAGGTGACGGAGCGGCGGAAGCTGTGAAATCCCTGGAGAATTCTGGCAATGATGGATCAGTGGAGAAAATTTCCCCGGTGTCACCGGCAACAGAAATTTTTCAGGGTGGAACGGACGGTGAGCCTGGGAATGCTGGCGGTGATCCTGAAGGTGAGGGAGAGCCTGAAGGTGAAGCAGATCCTGAAGGCGGCGTGAACGGTGCTGATACCGGATCAGACACTGACACTGGATCAGCCCCTGACACCTGCTCAGGTGCTGACACTGACGCAGAACTCAGTTCCGGATCCGGCGAAGAACTTCTCCGCCTGGAGAAATATGCGGTTCTCCGTCAGATCTTGAGCCTTCTGCGGGAAAGCCTGCCGGATCTGGAGCGGAAACTCCGGCTGCCGGAGAAGAGCCTGGTGACTGAGGTTGCCGGTTCCGGGACCGGCAGATCCGGACGCATTGTCAGCTGTTCACTGGGGGTGTGGGAGCAGGCCTATCCTCCGTCAGCCGACAGTGTCCCGGAGCGTGGCCGGGGGATCCTGCAACTGGTGCCGGTTCACCGGGTCCGGAGTGCAACGGTGCTGGATCTCCGCACCACGGGGCGGCTCCATGCCAGGCTGGAGGGCTATGTCCCCGGCGGGGCGGAAGTCCGGGAAAGCACCTCCCGGGGCGGTGATGACGCTATGTCGGTGACTTTCCGCTTCAGTTCTCCTGCTGAGCAGCAGGAGGCGATCCTGGGACTCTGCCGGCGTCTTGTCGTGCTGTCCCTGCAGGATTACCGCACCCGGGCGGCGGCCTTTGGCTGCTGTCACCGTTTCCGGGAGTGCTCACGCCAGGGGCGCTGTGTCCATCCCAACCTTCTGTATGCCACCGCCTGCCAGTACCGGGAGAACCTGGAGCAGGGGCGGATCTTCCTGGGGGATGAGGGACAGGGCGGAGGCACCGGATCTGTGGCTACCGGCGTGTCAGTCGATCCCGGGACGGGATCCCTGTTTCCGGAGGATGAGATGGCTTCCCCTGCTGCAGCGGATAAGGGGAACTGAGACGCAGAGAGTTTTTGCTACCGCTTCCGGAGGACGGTGGGTGTGATGTGGACCTGTTTTTCCTCAGGCTTTCCGTTTTGCAAAGCTATAGCTGTCTTCATCTCAGTTTGGTGCTGATGCACATGAGGATGAGATCGATCCTGAAACTGTTTATGTTATCTTATGGTTGGTTTGGGGATCGGGTGGTGCTGTTTTATTGGGAGCATGTGGGTAGATCATGAGACTTCCGGAAATTGCCGAACGTATTAAACAAATTGACGGTCAGTTGGCGGTCATTCCGCCGGGACGGATTGTGTACCGGATTGCAGACGGTGTATCCCGGCCTTTTCGGGAATGGACCGAGAACGGGGATGTGCACTCTGTGCCTGTCGGGGAGCAGGAACTGGACGAGGCTGTGATCAGGGCTGGCCACCGGAAAGATCTGCTTTCAGAACTCAAGCGCCTGCGAGCGTTGCTGATCAAACAGTCAGAGATGGCTGGTTATGAATTGCCGGAGTTTAGTACCAGTGTTGTCCGTGGTGAAGGCCTGGAAAGTCTTGTCGCGCCGGTGAAACATCTTAAGAGACGTGACTGCTACCGCCAACTGCAGAGATATCTTGCTGGAGACCTGCGGGGCCGGGTGTGCATCCTTTACGGACTCCGGCGGACGGGCAAGACCACCATGCTTTTCCAGGCACTGGCTGACATGTCGCCTGAGGAGCGGAGCCATGCTGTGTACATCAAACTCCGCTCTGTGGACACCATGTCTGAACTGAACCGCGATCTGCGTCGGCTGCAGAGTCAGGGCGTCCGCTACGTTCTGCTGGATGAGATAACTCTGGTGCAGGACTTCATTGATGACGCCGCCGTCTTGTCAGATCTCTTCGCCATGATGGGTATGAAAATCCTGCTGTCCGGTACGGACTCCCTGGGTTTCTGGCTGAGTCTGAAGCAGGAACTGTACGATCGAGCTCTGATGGTCCACACAACTTATATCCCTTTCAGTGAGTACTACCGTCTTATCGGACTGCGGAGTGTTGATGACTATATCCGTTACGGAGGAACCCTTAGAGCAGGGGATTCTCTCCTGGATGAGAGGGAGGCTTTCCTGCAGGAGCCGCAGTTCAGAGATGACGAGTCTACCAGAAGATATGTTGATACTGCCATCTGCCAAAATATTCAGAACTCTCTAGCTCATTGCAGGGATGGCCGTTACTTCCGTCATCTCTGGCAAATGTATGAGGCCAAAGAACTTACCAATGCAATCAATAGGCTCATTGAGAACATAAACCACAGATTTGTGCTCAGCACTGTTACCGCACCGTTTAAATCCCATGATCTTGGTTCAGCAAGGCAGTTGTTGGAACGGCAGACTGACATTCTCAGCCGGATTGACAGTGAGCAGATTTCCCGGAGACTGATGGAGATCCTTCAGATCCGTGACCGGGAAGAACTGAAGGTTGGCTTGGAGTCGGTTCATATTCTTGAGATCAAGGAATACTTGAAAGCTCTGGATCTGATTGTGGACTGCCCCAGGCGTTTTCTGGATGGTGAACCGTCGGAATATGTGATTTTCACGCAGCCCGGCATGAGATTCTGTCAGGCTGAGGCTCTGGTTCATGCACTGATCAGGGATCCCGTTTTCAGTGCTGCCTCTGAGCAGGAGAGGAATCTTGCCACCGAGAAAATCCTTG
>ERZ842401.2790-NODE-2790-length-22777-cov-5.677537_pt1 | contig 22777 bp, 20 predicted proteins | sample MGYA00521270_ERZ842401 | MGnify/ENA primary metagenome ERZ842401 (study PRJEB31892, sample SAMEA3878208) | bioreactor metagenome | biome: Moose rumen | place: Sweden | collected 2011-10 | study: EMG produced TPA metagenomics assembly of the PRJEB12797 data set...
TTTTTTGAGAAAACGCCTTTTTCAAGAAAACGGCTTGTTAATCAGCGTTTCCTTAAAATAATAGGGGCTGCTCCATACTTTTGGGACAGCCCCTTTTTTGTTTTTAAATATGTTATTGGGGAGTCGAACCCTACGGGTTCTACGCCTGCGATAAATCTCCGGCGCAAAAAGCTAAAATTGCTTACGCAATTTCTTAACGCTTTTTGTCTTCTGCCGCTTAATTTAAGGCAATTCCTTTATTTAGGGGTTGCTTTTTTTTTGCTTTAAACAGTAAAAATTTCTTGACAAGTGGGAATTTGCATGAGATACTATATCTGATAGCAACACTATCAGTGCAAAAGAAAAACTATCAGATTTTGTCTGCGGAGGTTTCAAATGCGAAAGATTCTGCCCCTTTGTCTTGCTTTTACTCTTGTCCTTTTTTCACTGTGCGGATGCGGCGTTAACTCGTCAGAGAGCGTTTCCCTTTCTTACGGCTGGTCATATTCCCTTGTCTCTGGGGATTTTGCACCCTCTGTCCAGTCAGAGCCAAAAGAAGTGCTTTCCTTTGCAGACAGCGTAAACTTTATCCCCTTGCCAGACGATCAGCTTGCTCTTCTTGAAACCTTGCTACCCGAAAAGGAAGGCGAAGTTTGGCTAAAGAAAACAGTCTACCTTCCCTCTTCCCTCAAAGGACAGGACCTAAGCCTCTACTTGGGACGGGTCTCCATGGCTGACGAAACTTGGTTCAACGGAAGCTACATAGGCGGAGAAGGCACATTCCCTCCTCAAGAATTTAGTGCATGGAACGATGTGCGCCTCTACCACATTCCAGGAACAGCCGTTAACTGGGAAGGTGAAAATGTAATCCTTGTGCGCATAAGGGTAAACGGAGAAGGCTCCATAGTTGCCAACCCCTTCATTGGTGCAACAAGACAGGCAAAATATGCAGGACTTCTGGAGGCCTTTCTTAACAGCCGCCTTAACTTGCTCTTTGCCTTTGCCATGCTCATTATCGCCGTCTACCACATCATCCTGTATGCAAAGAGACCCAGCGAGCACGAAAACATTGTCTTTGCAGTGCTGAACATAGTTTCTGCCCTATACATGTCTGTCTTTTACCTTACAGAAATTCCTGGTCTGCCCTGGAAAGGTATGTCCTTCCTCTGGTTCCAAAAGATTTTCTCCAGCTGTCTGCCCTTCCTTATTGTGCTTCTTGTGCCCACTTTTGTGAACAGCTTCCTTAAGCGCCGTGACCACATTGCAGTTTTAATAATTCGCTTCGTACTTTTTGCAGTTCCCGTGGTGCTTTCGCTCATAACACCAGATTATGTTCAGCTTAGGGCTGTTCGACCCCTGCTCCAGTTGCTTCTTATTCCTCCAGTAATCTATACCCTAGCCCTAATTATTACGGCTGTGGCTAAGAAAAAGAATTATGCAGTTCCCCTGCTGTTGGGATTTTCGCCCATGGTACTAACCTTGCTTGTAGACCTTCTTCTGCACAATCTTCTTGGACAGTACATAAAGGGCTTGGGAAACCTTCCCTACTTTACCGCCTACGGATGGCAGCTTGTAATCCTAGCACTGCTTTTTGTCCTTGCGTCAAAGTCTTCCTCAGCCTTTATTCAGGTTGAAGATTTGAATCAGAACCTTGAAAAGAAAGTTGCCCAAAGAACGGACGAACTTACCCGAGCAAATGCGGAACTAGAGGATGCAAACAGAAGGGCCGCCCGTGACCTTAAGCTAGCCTCCTTTGTACAGCAAAGTTTTTACGCCCGCTCAGTTCCCTCGGTTGACGGCTGGGACATAGCCCTCTACTTCAAGCCCATGTCGGGAGTTTCTGGAGATTTGTACGACTTCTTTACAAGGGGAAGAACCCTTGAGGGCTTAGGACTGTTTGATGTTTCTGGACACGGAATTTCTTCGGGCCTTGTAACAATGCTTTCAAAAACCATAATAGACCGAGTCTTTGCCGCAGAATCGGGACAGCCTGTTTCTAAGGTAATGGCAGACATTAACCAAGAGCTTATAGAGGCAAAGGGTGACATTCAAAATTACCTTACAGGTGTGTTGGTACGCATAAAGGGTGACCGTGTGGAATATGTAAACGGAGGTCATCCCCCTATCTTCTACCGAATGGCAAACGGCAGAGTTGTGCCTGTGGAAGTTCCCAACGCATCTGACGAGGATTCTGGCGGAATAATTGGCATGGCAGGCATAGAGCCAGAATTTAAAGGCATTCAGTTTACCATGAAGAGTGGAGACGCTCTTATAATGTATACAGACTGCCTTTCAGAGTCTTCGGGAGAGGCAAACCCAGAGCAGTTCGGATACCAGCGCATCATGGAGGCCTTTAGCGCAAGCGGCGGTTCTTCGGCAAAGCAGAAACTGGAATCCGTACTGTCGGCTCACGCAGCCTACATGGGCTCTACCCCTGCAAACGACGACCTTACGGTAATAGTTCTGCAGAAGAAGTAAAAGTCTGTGCAACAATATATTGTAAACCGTGTCTAAATATAGTAAGGTATTTATATGCGTGTTACATTAAAAAGACTGATTCAGCCAACACTTTTTCTGCTGGTAATGCTTGCTACTTCCTGCCAGAACGAACTTTTGCCTGTCCCCACGGGAACAAAGGTTCAGACTTCAAGAAGCATTGCCCCAGACCATCTTACAGCCAGTCAGGGACGGGAAAAAATCTACCTAACCTGGTCCTTGGTTGAAGGAGCCCAGCGCTATCTTGTATACGCCTCAGACTTAATGACTCCCACTGAGTCCAGTTTTAAACTTGTAACACATGTGCCTGCCTCAGAAACTCCTTCCTGCCAGATTGATGTAAAGCCCGGAACCGAAGCTTGGTACCGGGTCAGCGCAATTCTTGCCAATGGAAAGGAAACCGTTCCTTGCGATTCTGTTTTAGCTACTTCCCTTGCAGTACCAGAAATTACAGCCATAGAGACAGATTCCTCCGATGCCACAAAAATTTCGGTATACTGGAACATGTCAAACTGTCGCAACGACACTTACCGCAAGCAGACTGAATACGAAATCGTATGCACTAACGCCCAGGACAGCTCCAACTTTGTAAAAAACAGCGTAAGGGCAACAGACCTTGGAAACACCCAGTACACAGTTACAGGCTTACAGGCCCATTCCTCCTACAAGATAAAAATCATTGCCCGCACTGAACTAGGAGACGAGGCAGAGAGCGCAGAACTTTCTGCAGAAACACTCCATCAGTTGCAGCCCCCCGCCCCACTTATGTTAGAAGCAAGCAGGGGAACCTCTAAGGACAAAATACAGCTTTCCTTCGTGCTTCCCGAAAAGGCCGACATTCAGCTAAAGGAAGACGGAACCTTTGAACAGGTACCCCTTCTTTTTGCTGTTTACAGAAAGGCATCTTCCGAACCCGATGATAAATGGGAAGAACTTATAGACAATGCAGAACTGCTTGACGAAAAGGGACAGAAAATTACCGCCGACTATCCCGAAGACGGTGGTCTTACAGTCTACTGGGCAGACTCTTCCTCTGATGTGGTACGGGGCATCATGTACGACTACAAGGTGCAGTCTAAACTGGATCTTTCTGCATATACATCCACACAACTTAAAGACTACAACTACATAGAAACTTCAAAAACTGTTTCCTGCGCAAATGCTTCTGGCTGGAGGCTAGCACTTCCTCGCATTTCTACAAAGGGCTTTATACAAAACAAGCTGGAAGAAGACAGCACTACATACGATTCAGCCTCTGTAGGATTCAGCATGACATGGAACAACTTCATACTGGATTCCGACACTCAGAACAGAACCCTTGCTTCTCGGTATCAGTATCTACTCTATGAAACATTTACGCCTTTTAACTGCGACAAGGATGATGTAAGCGAAGACACAAAATTCCTTAAAGACTTTGCTAGCACAGAAGAGCTTTCCCTGTTTGTGCGAAACTTTAACCTTTCTATACCACCAAAAGACGGCGGAGAAAGGGGAATATATTCTTACGCGGTTTACATTGTTTCAAGCGAACTTTCTTCACCCTTTGAAGACGATCCTGCATCTCTTGCAGATGTTTTTGACAGCGCTACAGTTGCAACGCCCCTTACCGTAAGCGACAATGCTGGCTCTATAAAAGACTTTACAGTTACAGGCGGATACAAGGACAAGTTCCTAATTAGCTGGACTGCCGAAAGCGGCATGAACTACGACCTTACCTATTCCGAATCAAAAGACGGAATCCATGTTTCTTCTGATGTACCCGTAGCTCTTGGTTCAATACCTACATCGGGAACGGTTAATGTTGAGTCCAGAATTGAATCGTATGCAGAAAGCGGAGTTACAAGAACCTACCGCCTTACAGCAACCCCCGATGGAGGAACTGCATCACCAATTTCAAACACCTCTGCCCCTGTAGACTCTTTGGGAACTCCCGACCCCAAGTTTTCCGTGTCAGAAATTTCTTACGATTCAATTACAGTCTCTTGGAAGGAAGTTCTTGCGGCCAAGTCCTACAGCATAAAAATGTCAGATGGCACATACATTCCCCTTTACCTTGAGGGTGATGAAAAAAATGTGGAAGTAACACAGACCCTTTCTGGCGACACATACTATTCCTACACATTCCTTCCCGAAGCCCTAGGCGACACTTACCGCAATGCATCTCTGTCTGGAGAACCCATTCCAGTTACTGTAAGGGCAACTTCGGAAGTTTCTGATTTCACAGACGAAATAGTTTGGACAAGAACTTTAGGTCCTGCAACAGAAGCCTTAAGTGCAACCGTCGCCCAATTCTACAACTTCATTACTGTTGAATGGAACGAGGTAGAAGGTGCAAGGGGATATCAACTTGTAAGAATGAGGTACCAGACAGACGGCTCAAAGTGGACCCCAGACGAAGACGACTACGAACAGTTCTACATTGACGCCGACAGTCTAAGCGTAAGTTCTAACGGAGAAAATTACAGTGCCATGACGGTAACTCGTAGCGGAACAAAACTTACTCTTGTAGACACCCAAAAGGACATTCCTCAGGCAGACAAAGAAACCGCTAGCCAAAGTGCAATAACCCAGTCACGGATTTCGTGGGGAATCAAGATTGAATACATGGTGCTTCCCCTGCTTTCGGAAAAGGACAGCTTTGACGGAAAGACACTTTCTTCTTCTTCACTTCACGGAGAAAAGAAACTTTCTCTTACCAGCACAGAATCCATTTCAACGGCAGGAAGTACAGTTGGCTACGGACTTAATGTGCGCGCCTCAAAGGCAGAAAGTTCTCAGTACATAGAAATTGAATGGGACAAGCCCTATGCCGAATCGGTAAATGTAATGCCCCTTGTTTACAGAAAAATAAGTGGCTCAAGTGACAGTCGGGAAATTCTACAGTCTTCTCGGGGACTTTCTAAAGATACCGTAAGTCATCAGCAGGCCTGCAGTACTAGTAACGAAAAGACAAAGCCTTGGGAGTATTCTGTGCGCTATACCTCAAGTACGACGCAAGACTCTTATTCCGATTCTTCTCCCTTTGCACAATCTTACATAGACGCCCTTCAGGAAGAAGTTGTTTCTGTTGCCGGTGACAAATACGAACCAAAGGCTGTGGGCTACCTCTTCTACCTGCCCTATTTCTCTGTAAACAATGTACCTTTAGGAAGCGAAGAAGGATTTACAGAATCCGTTAACTGGAGCAAGTGGAACTACAGCGAAAGAGCAAATGGACCAGAAGACGACGGTGACACTCTAGCCTACACCGTTTGGGCAAAGAACAAAAACAACTCTAGCGCTTGGTTCCAAATTGCAAGCATGACTGCCGACGGAACTGTAAGCGTAATGGCAGATCCTGGTTGGTACGAAACAGATATTGCAAATGGCAAGGAAAGCGTAACCCTTACTCCTAAAAATGTAAGTAACGAAAGCGGATGTAACAACGGACTTTTAAAAGTCCAGCGTGACTACAAACACTACTACATGATTCGCGCCCAAAGAAAAAACAGCGAAGGCAAGACAATCTACACTTACATTGGTCTTGATGAATCCGTATGGACTTACCGGCGGATTAGTGCGGAAGAATTTGCAAAGTGTGTTCTGTTGATTATGGCGGACGCTATTAACCAGAGTGGAATAGACAGCGGTGGAAATCGCAATGTTGGTAATTTTAGAATTAAGCACAACAGCGCATCTAAGACTATCATTTACGGAACTCCAGATGGAAATTACACTCATGCATTCTATGATTTACCAGGGGCAAGGAATTCAAAATTGATTTCTGCATTTACAATCAATTTCCCCGATTCAGAATCACGATCTGCGGCAGATGGGAATGCAGCCTACTACTTCCCAACAGCACAAATTACAGTGACCCATGAAAATAAGGATTTAAAAACTTACAACGGTTCTCTTTCATTTACGGCAGGTGAACAAGGACATGTAGGATGGACTGTATTATCGGACGGAGTAAAAACTTCTTGGATACTTTCTGCTGCGGCAAAGCAAGACTCTGGAACGCAACAGACTATAGCTTTATCCAGTGGAAACGAAACTTTATTCAAGACCATCTTCCCCTTTGGACTGGGACAGAATTATGATTCAAAAGTAACAACCTACGACTCATCTCGTCCGCCTTACCAAAACAACTGGTGGCTAATCCGTGAAGGCGGCACAGAATCAGACTCATTCAAACTGGAGGAAGAATAAATGAAGCGCATACTTAGTTTTACGCTTGCTTTTTCTGCTTGCCTTTTGCTTTCTTCCTGCGCAGAACTTTTTCAGGGTAAGGTTTCTATGGTAACGGGTTACGAGACTGCAAACCTTTCTGATGTAATTGTTCCAGAAGAAAAAATTGAACAGCTTCCGTCTCCTAGACAGATTTTTGTTTCTGACGGAGACAGTCCCAAGACTATAACTGTTTCGTGGACTCCTGTAGAAGGCGCACTTTCCTACAGACTTGAAAGGGCCCTTGTAACGGAATTTAACGATGATGGAACTTACGAAGAACCTTCCGAGGCGGACTATTCAGTTATCCCGGGTATTTCTTCCAGTTCGGCAAAACTTTACAACACCTATTCATTTTCTGACCAGATTCTTTCGGATAACGATATGGTGTACACGGCTCCAGAATACGGCAACCTTTACTTTTACCGGGTCTGTGCAGAAAACGAACTAAAGGGCTATACCTCAAGCGAATTTACCACATGCACAAAACCGGGTACTCTCTTTACTCCCCCTATAAACATTCAGGCAAGTGCAGGAAGTTCAGAATCGGAAGTATATATTAATTGGACAAAGGCAGATTCTCCCTCGGTAATGGAATACAGCATTTACCGTAGCGAAAACGAAGACGGAACTAATGCGGCTTTTGTTACCAGTGTAAAGTCAAACATGGATCACTATGCCGACCCTATAGCGGAACAGAACAGGGGTGTTGCCTACTACTACAGCCTTTATTCCGTAAACAGATCGGGAGTTTCTTCTTGTGCCAGTGCCATTGCAATGGGTTACGCTCGTGCAGAAGGTGCACCTCCTCAAGTTGAAAATGTCCACATAAAAGAAGACTGTGGAAGGGGTGCCAGCGCCGAAGAAATTCAGATTGAATGGAACAAGGATTCCGACTCAGAAATCCACTATGCGGTTTACCGATCCAGTTCCAAGGATTCAGCACTTACCCTTCTTTCTACAGATGCCTCCGTACCTTACACAGACAGCAAGAATCTTTCTCAGAGTGTCTATTATTATTATCAGGTTCAGTCATGGAAGGTAGATCCAGATGACAATACAAAGAAGGTAAAGGGGCAGCTTTCGGATTCTGGAAAGGGTTCAGAAACTCCCTGCGAGGGCTACATTCTAAGTGCACCGGCTTCCGTTTCGGTAATAAAAAATGGAGACTCCCTGCACACAATGATTTGGACTCCCGCAATAGGAAACACCGAAGAACAAGCGGCATACCGTTATGTAATTATGGGTAGTTCAAACATGAACACAGGTTTTGCGGATCTAGAGACTGTTTCTGCCTCGGAACTGGGTGCCCTTTATGAAGGTCAGTATTACCATCAGCTGGGAACAACAGCGGCCTATTACAAGATAAGAACAGTAAACTCTTCTGACAAAGAAAGTGAGCCTAGTGCGGTAACTGCCCCTGCTCCATCTGCACCAAGTTCCATAAAGGCTTCCTGCTATGCAAACCTTGCAGAAGAAATGGGAAGCGACTGGGCATGTAATGCAAACGAAGTTTATCCTGTAAAAATAGAATGGACGCCTCCTTCAGATGAAGTTTACGGCTACATAGTCTATCGTTCAGACAAAAAGGACAAGGGCTATAAGAAACTTTCTGTAGGCAATGACGAAAAGACATTCATCGTAACTGGCACCACATTCTACGACATAAACACAAGCGCCAGACCTGGTAAGATTTACTACTACAAGGTGCTTCCTGTAAACGCTCTTGAGCAGGGCGTAAACTATTCGGACATTGTGTTCGGATACGGAGCCCTTACTTCAGACCAGTACATGAGGGAATACAACAAGACCGTAATGAGTTCCCAGAAAAAACTTACCCTCATGCACAAGGGCGGAACAAGTGCTTTGGGAAGTGAGTCAACCAGTGGAAGCATCTGCGGAAGTCTTTCTTACAATGCTTCCATGGCAGGACTGGGTGCTAGAATTATCATGTACTACTCAGGCTATGCCGATTACTACATACACTCAACAGGAAAAATGGATGCAGTTTCTCTCGGTGCTGATGACGAACCTGTAGGAACTGCCGACGGAATCTACTTCCTGCTTACAGGAAACACCAACACATCTGCAAGCATGGATGCAAGCGGAACCATGGACGGTACTGTTACCTGTAAGGGAATGTATCCCGGTACCGTAAACTATGACGGCCTTAAGATAAAGGGCGGAGCGGCTGGAGGCGGTTACTATGTAATAACCCGTGAAGGCTTTGGCGGTGAAAGCGTAGACTGGACGGTAGGAAATGAATAAGGGGTTAATTATGAAAAGAAATATATTTTTTGTAGGTTTGATTTTGTCTCTTTTTGTAACTGTGGGATTTTCTGGTTGCTATGCGCCTTCTCCCCTCTACGGAACATGGGCGGACAACTCTGGCGACACAATAACATTCATGGTTGACATGACTTACACTTCAAAAGTAACTGTTGACGGTGTTACAAAAAGTCAGTCTGGTTCTTATGATGTGCTCATGAACATTCTCGTGTTTACAGATGATTCTGGCTCTGTCATGGAAACAGAGTGGGACATTCGGGGAAACATTCTCTACCTTACTTGGTCGGTAGGCAGTTCTAACCAAATGCTTACGCTGTACAAAATCAAGAACTGAGGTTGAGTCATGAAGCGTAAGATTCTGCATGCGTCCGTTTTATTTCTCCTACTTCTTCCCTGTACACTTCTGTCTGCAGAAGAAAGTCAGGAAATCCCCCTTAACAAAAATACTGGCTTCCCAGAGATTACCGAAAAGCCCTTCTTAACATTTGACTACGGAGCTTCAATCTCTTGGGTTAACAGGTTGCAGTTTCAGGAAGAAAGAAGCAACTTTGTTTTGGAAGATATGCTTGTAGGCCTTTACTTTACCCTGCACACCGAAAACATGAAGCCCATAGACAGCCTCCTTAGGGTGGCGGTTTACTATCCCCTCCAGTCAACATTCAACAAGGTTCCCCAAGTTCCAAAGCAGACAATTCTCTACGGATTTGACGCCTTTTACGGATTCAACTTTGAGGCCGACATGTGGAAGTATGTTCGCATAGAATTTGCTCCAGGACTACACTTCCTTTATCAGCTTAGCGACAACTGGCACTACATGAGTTTGGGTTTAGGGGCAATGTTGGGAGCGGAACTACCTCTTTCAAGACGGTGGACTATTATTGCAAATGCCTTTGGAAGTTTTGACTATGCAAACTTGGGAAGCAACGCTCAGATGTTCCCCTTTGACTTAAGCTGGCAGTATCAACTTTCGGTGGGAGTGCGCTACTCAAAGAAGAAGCCAAATTCCTACTCCTACATAACAAGCCGTAAGGCCGCCCGAGAAGCAATGGAAGAAGCCGAAGCAAAAGCTCAGTAGTCTTCTTAAAAAAATTAAATTATTCCCTGAGAAATTCCCAAAGTGTCGCAGGCGATTTTTGCGGCATTTTGTTCTGCAGATTTTTTGCTTTTTCCGCTGGCAGGTCCGTAAGTTACGCTACCCAAATGAACTGTAACAAAAAAGGTAAAGTCGTGCTCTGGTCCCTGCTTTTCTACAAGCTCGTAACGAGGAACTTCTTTGTGTCTTTTCTGGTAAAATTCCTGAAGCACTGTTTTATAGTCCTGAGCACCCCTGTCCTGCTGAACTTTGCGTATCTCTCCAACTATAAGTTCAAGAACAAGTTTTTCTGCTGCGGCATAGCCCTGATCAAGGTAGAGTGCGCCTATTACTGCTTCAACGGCATCGGCAAGAATGGCCTTCTTCTGCCTTCCTCCAGACATTTCCTCACCCTTGCCTAGAATAAGATACCTGTCAATGTGCATGACATCTTTTGCAATGGGTGCAAGAGTCTGCTCGCTTACCACGAGAGACTTTATTTTTGCAAGATCGCCTTCCACATTGTCCTTAAGGTCTTCGTAGAGGAAAGTTGCTGTTGCAAGTCCAAGGACGCTGTCTCCTAGAAATTCCAGTCTTTCGTTGTTATATCTTCTGTGTTCGCTGTTTTCATTTGAAAAGGAGCGGTGGTGAAAAGCCAAGTCTAGAAGCTGCCAGTTTTTAAATTTTATGCCCAAAGCACGAGAAAATTCTTCTAGTTCCTTTTTTCTTTCTGAGGAGATTTTTCTTGTGCCGGATTCGAAGTTTTTTATTCCCATAGTTTAAAATAGCAAAGCCACTTTCCCGCCGTAAAAGCAGAAAAATGGCTTTGTCCTTTGGTATAGACCAAATCTTACTGATTAGCCTTGATGAACTCGTAAGCGTCTTTTACGGTTTCAAACTCGTTTGCTTTCTCGTCAGGGATTGTTACACCTGTTTCCTCTTCGATTGCATAAACAAGTTCATAGGTGTCAAGGCTGTCTGCGCCAAGATCACCGCGGAAAGATGCATCGAGAGTTACCTTTGCAGGGTCAATCTCAAGCTTGTCAGCAATAAGCTTCTGAATTTTTTCAAACAATTCATCCATGGTTTTACTCCTTATTTAGAACCGTTTAGTTGACATCAGGTCTGATAACCTGGCGTCCGCGGTAAAATCCGCACTTAGGGCATACGCGATGCTGCATTACAAGATTTCCACAGTTGCTACAAGGAACAAGATTGGGGGTATCAAGATGCATATTTACATTGCGTCTGTTCTTTGTTACGGCTTTTGCTACTTTTGCTCTAGGTACTGCCATACTATAACCTCACTATATTAATTTCTTCAGAGATATTCTATAACTCAAGTCATAGTATACAGAATCCCCTCGCTTGTCAAGATTATACAGTCATTTACTTAAATTTGTCAATGATTTTTCTTGACATTTTTTAATTTTTTGTCATTTTTACTGAAATTTCTTCCGTAGGGCCTCTTCTACCTGGGGAGGAACCATGGCGCTTATGTCTCCTCCAAACTTTGCCAGTTCCTTAATGCTACTAGACCTTACCAGAACGAAGCGCTGGTCAGTGGGCAGGAAAAGGGTTTCCACAGACTTGTTAAGGGCGGCATTTACAAGGGAAAGGTCAAACTCGTAAGAAAAGTCTCCTGCATTGCGCACTCCCCTAATCAGAACATTTGCACCGGCTTTCTTGCAGTAGTCCACAATAAGAGACTTCCACTCGTGCACGGTAACATTAGGAAAGTCCTTTGTAAGTTCCCTCATAAGGCTAACTCGTTCCTCACTGGAAAAAGTGTATTTCTTGTCGGGGTTTACGGCCACAACAACATCAATGCGGTCAAAGAGCCTGCTTGCCCTTTCGATTACATTAAGGTGTCCGTATGTGGGGGGATCAAAGCTTCCCGGAAAAACAGCCAGAGCCATCTGTGCCTCCTATGCCGCAGAGTATACACAAAAAAAGGGTGTCATGTAAACTGTAGCATGCAAGAAAGTATTTGACCAAAATCGATTACTGTATTAGAATGTAAGTATGAAACGATTTGCATTTTTTTCCTGCATTGCCGTAACGATTTTTTGCTCAGCCCTTTTTGCAGGATGTGAGACTTTAGACAACACCGAAGCCACACCCACCCAGACGACGCAGGCTGTAACGCGTCCGTCCCAGCCTGCACAAACGGCTCCTAAGACAACGACTACAAAAACAAACACTCCCAAAACAGAGGCCGATCTGGAATACGAAAAGTCTGTTGGCTCCCTTTCAACTTCTTCAATTTCCAAGGAAACCTTTGAAGAGGACAAGGCCATAATTCTTCAGAAGGTAGAGGAACTTGACGCCATAATGAGGCAGAAGAACTACAAGAAGTGGGTAACATATCTTGACGACGATAGCATAAAGTACTGGCAGAACAAGTCCAACCTGCAGAACATTGCTTCAAAACTTCCGGTAAAAGGCCTTAAGCTCAACACTTTGGAAGACTACTTTAACTATGTCTTCATTGGTTCTAGAGTGGGTCGCACTGTAAACCAAATCCGCTACATTACCGACACCCAAGTTAATGCTGTTCAGGCAAGCGCAACTCGTGATGTAGTCTATTACACCTTCTACAAGGTTAACGGAGAATGGAAAGTCCACCTTAGGACTCTGGAAGAAATGTAATCAATTTAAGTAACATTACATATACATTGATTGTTGAAAATGAAGAAACAAGCCGATAATGGTGCTTAGGAGGAATCTATGAATTGTATTAAATTTGCTGCAGCCGCTGCATTCTGCATCTGCGCCGGAACATTTGTCTTTGCGCAGTCCCAGAGTGTTTCATCTGGCTCCAAGTCTGATACGTCTGTCGAAAGCGAGTATTTTGCATCTTTGCAGGACTCAATAATTACAACACTGGCGACTTCCGATGACTATGACCAGAAGCTGGTCGCTCTCCAATATCTTGAGGATGCCGTTGCAAACGGACGCTCCTCCGCAGAAATGACGGCGGCTCTTGTGGGGCTTGCAGGAGAAGGCACCATTACTCAGTCACGCCAGGGAAAGCGCATTGTTAACAATTTCCCCGACATTAGGGCCCGTGCATGTGACCTTCTTGGAGAGACTGGAGACGAAAGCGCAACAAACACCCTTATTACAATTGCAAAGGATGACCGTGAGCCAATGGTTCAGTCTGCCGCAATTAGAGCTATGGCAAATGTTGCAGGAGCAGAAAAGTCTCAGGAAGCAGTAGAGGCAATCGCATGGATTCAGAAGCGCAACGCCGCACTTAATCCTACAAGTTCTCTTGCCTTTGAAGTTCTTGCAGCCTACGAAAAACTTGCAGACAATGTGGAAGACAGGGCTTCAATGCTCCAATCAATTTCTGCCATTGCCTCAGATTACAGGTATGTAACCCCCGTACGCACAAAGGCACTTGACCTGCTCAAGGCTCTTAACGCCCGCTAAAGGCATAAAAAAACCGGTTTGCATCCTTAACTTATGCAGACCGGTTATTTATTTTTGGCGAGAGATACGGGACTCGAACCCACAACCTTCGGCTCCGGAGGCCAACGCTCTATCCAATTGGGCTAATCTCTCAAAGTTGTCTAGAAGAATACATATTAAATAAGCGAATGTCAAGGAAGAGAGTTCTTTTTTTTCGAGGATTAAAATGGAACCCATTATTTTAGCATCATCTTCTCCCCGCAGACAGGAAATTCTTCAGCTTTTAAACATTCCCTTTATTGTTCATCCGGCGGACTGTGACGAAACAGTTCCCGACACCCTTCCCCCTCGCGAAATTCCAGAAGCCATTGCCACAAAAAAAGTCCGCAGCGTAATGCAGGCCCTTAGCGCTCAGGAGATTCCTTGGATTCTTGGCGCAGACACCATGATTCTTACCGACGAAGGAAAACTTCTTGGCAAACCTGACGGACAGGATGAGGCTTTTGCAATGATTTCTTCTCTGCAGGGTAAAAGCCACGAGGTAATTACAGGACTTGCCTTGTACAACGGCTCCATTCATGATGTGGCCTGTAGAACTAGCATAAACAAGGTTACGGTGGCCCCCATGTCTGCAGAAGAAATTGAATGGTATGTGGAAACTGGCGAATGGCACGGTGCAGCAGGAGCCTACAGGGTACAGGGGCTAATGTCCTGCTTTATAAAGAAAATTGAAGGCTCTGAAAGTTCAGTTATGGGCTTGCCTATTTTTGAGCTTTATGATATGTTAAAGGAGCAAGGTTATTCGCTTATTTCTTAGGCGTTTGCCTTACCGTTATCCGTAAGGGCAGTTTGTTCGAGCGGACAGCGAAATCTTCCGGGCTGTCCCTGCCCCGTGTAGGGTTCAGTTACGAGAAAAAGGTCTGGTGGAAGAGGGACGCGTAACGCATCATCTTCCGGTGAAGGAGTTATCATGGCAGTAGTAACCATGAAGAGTCTGCTTGAGTCCGGCGTACATTTCGGACATCAGGTAAAGCGTTGGGACCCGCGCATGAAGAAGTACATCTTCGCAGAGCGCAACGGTATTCACATCATCGACTTGCAGAAGACAATCACAGCAATTAAAGACAGCTATGACGAAATCCGCAAGGTAGCCTCAGCCGGCAAATCAGTTCTTTTTGTTGGAACAAAGAAACAGGCTCAGCAGGCAGTTCAGAAAGAAGCTGAACGCTGCGGACAGTTCTATGTAAACAACCGCTGGCTTGGTGGAACACTTACAAACTTTTCTACAATCAAAAAATCATTGCTCCGCTTAAAGAAAATCGAAAAGATGGAAGTAGACGGAACATTTGACAAACTTACCAAAAAGGAAGTTTCTCAGCTGCTCCAGGAGAAGGAAAAGCTCCAGAAGAACTATGGTGGCATTAAGGAAATGAAGGAACTCCCTGGTGCAATTTTCATCATCGACACACACAAAGAGCAGATTGCAGTTGCAGAAGCACGCCGCATGCACATCCCCATTATTGCAATCGTAGATACAAACTGTAACCCCGAAGGCATCGACTTCCCCATTCCGGGCAACGACGACGCCATCCGCGCAATTACACTCTTTACTTCAATCATTGCAAATGCAGTTATTGAAGCAGACAACGAGCAGGGTCTTAAAATCATCGAAACTCTCGGTGACGAGGACGAGGTTCGCACAGACGCTTCTACAAAGAAAGAAGACGAAGAGATTGTTGACTATTCAAACTACACACCTACAGAACCAAAGACTGAGGATGTAGCCGAAGAAAAAATTGCTGGCGAAGACCTTGTTGACGAAGACAAGGCTTACGCAAAGCGCTAACTGGAGTAAGAAAAATGGCTGTTACGGCTCAACAGGTAAAGGAACTGCGCGAAAAAACTGGTGCAGGAATGATGGACTGCAAAAAGGCTCTCGTTGACACAAACGGAGACTTTGAGGCAGCAGAAAAACTTCTTAAAGAAAAGGGACTTGCCGCTGTTGCAAAACGCGCAGAACGCGCCACAAGCGAAGGACGCATCTTCATCCGTCAGCAGGGAAACAAGGTTGCAATCGTTGAACTTGTATGCGAAACTGACTTTGTTGCAAACAATGCAGAATTTGTTGGCTGTGGTGAAAAAATCCTCGACATGGTATTCGAAAAGGGATACACTCAGGTAGAAAAGGAACTTTCCGATGTTCTTCTTGATTTTGCAACACGCACTCGCGAAAACATGTCACTTTCAAAGGTTAAGGTTCTTACAGTACCCGAAAATGCAGTTGCAGGAATCTACATTCACTCTGACTTTAAGACTGCCGCTGTTGCAGTTGTCAAAGGTTCTACAGATGACCGCGTAAAGGAATTTGCACGGGATTGCTGTATGCACCTTGCCGCATTTACACCTGCATTCATCAAGCAGTCTGATGTTCCAGCATCATACATTGACGAGCAGAAGGAAATCTTTAAGGTTCAGATGGCTAACGACGAAAAGGTTGCCTCTAAGCCCGAAAATGTAAAAGAAGGAATTCTTCAGGGCAAAATCAAGAAGCATCTTGCTGAAATCTGCTTTGTAGACCAGATGTTCGTTAAGGACGACAAAAAGTCTGTTGCCGCAAAGCTTGACGAAGTTGGAAAAGAAGTTGGAACTAAGCTTGAGTTTGGCGATGTTGAACTTCTCCTTCTTGGAAAATAAGTTCTGACGGCTTAAGGGATGTCTGAATCCTTTAGATAAAGTTTGGGCATCCCTGCCTTTTATTTTTTTGGAGGTGTGTTATGGCTGGTGATTACGAAAGCCGCATGGAAAAGTCTGTAAGTTCCCTCAAGGATGAATACAGCTCTATTAGAACAGGACGCGCAAGTGCTTCCATTTTTGACAAGGTCCGCGTTGACTATTACGGAACCCCTACTCCCCTCAATCAGGTGGGAACTGTTTCCGTTCCAGAAGCACGCATGGTTGTAGTTTCTCCCTTTGACAAGTCCCTCATTGGTGCCATTGAAAAGGCCATACAGAAGGCGGAACTGGGACTTAACCCCTCCAACGACGGAAAGGTTATCCGCATTTCAATTCCTCCGCTAACTGCAGAACGCCGCAAGGAACTGGTAAAACAGGCAAAATCTACTGCAGAAAATTACCGCACTGCAATCCGCAACATTCGCCGCGATGGTAACGACGACTTTAAAAAGCAGCAGAAGGCAGGCGAGCTTACTGAAGACCAGCTCAAGGTTGAGACCGACAAGTTGCAGAAGCTTACCGACAAATATATTGACGAAATCAACAAGATTTACGATGCAAAAGAAAAGGAAATAATGGACTAAATGCAAGCCTCTCCTGTTCCCGACAAAGCAAAGCTTCCCGTTCATGTTGCCATCATTATGGACGGAAACGGCCGCTGGGCTACGGAGCGGGGACAAAACCGTTCCAAGGGACATTACGAAGGGCTTGAAAATGCAAAACGAATTGCGGGTGCTGCCTCAGATTTGGGGCTTAAATATCTTACCCTGTATGTTTTTTCTACGGAAAACTGGAAGCGTACAAAGGAAGAGGTGGGCTACCTTATGGGACTAATCCGCAGTCACTTGCGTCAGGAGTTTGCCTTTTACAAGGAGCATGGAATAAGGCTCAAGTGCATCGGCAACAGAAGCGGTCTTCCTGAAGACATTCAGAAGGACATAGAAGAGGCAGAAAGAGATACGGCATCTTTTTCTGACCTTACGCTTGTGCTTGCAATAAACTACGGAGGCCGAGATGAAATAGTCCGCTCCGTAAAAAAAATTGTTGCGGAACACAAAGATGAAAATTCCGTTACGGAAGAGTCCATTCAAAATCACTTTGATGTTCCCTCTCTACCGGATGTGGATCTGCTCATACGGACTGGAGGAGAAAAGCGGCTGAGCAACTTCCTTTTGTGGCATGCGTCCTATGCGGAACTGTTTTTTTCAGACACCCTTTGGCCCGACTACACCAAAGAGGAACTGTACCGGACCATTGCAGACTTTCAGAAGCGTAGCCGAAGGTTTGGAGCATACGACAAAGGCTCTAAGGAGGAAAATAAAAAATGAACAAAGTTGTTTCTAGGCTTTTAGTTTTTTTTATAGGCATTCCCCTTATTCTTGCCATAGTCTATCTGCCCTACTGCAACCATCTTGCTCTGCATATATTGGTATGCCTTGTAAGTGTAATTGCAAGTTGCGAACTGTACGACATGCTTTCAAAAAACATGGCTCTTCCTCCAAAACCATTTATAGCATTTCTTTCGGCTCTAATTCCCTTTGTACAGATGCTTATTTCTGTCATTCCGGGATTAACGGGCGGTCAGTTTTCTGTAGACCTGCCTACTTGCGTGCTTATTTTTTCACTGCTAGCAGTCCTTGTTTACGAAGTGTTTAGCGCAAAAACTTTTGAATTTTCTAACCAGCATTTTTCTGGCTCGTTTTTTATCATAATATATGCAGGATATCTGATTACCTTCCTGCAGAGGCTTACGACAGCAACATCTAAAGAGGGCGAATCTATGGCGGTTCCCCTTATTACAACCCTGCTTCTTATGGTTTTTCTGTGCGACTCTTTGGCATGGCTCTTTGGAGTCCTCTTTGGAAAAAACAACAGGGGCTTTATTAAGGCCAGTCCCAACAAGAGCATTGCGGGCTTTATAGGCGGATTAATAGGTTCCGTTGCAGCAGGAGTTCTTGCTTCTTTTGTTTGGCCTGATTTTTTTGGTTCTTCACGACCTCTTGTAATTGTAACTGGAGTTCTTACAGCCTTTGCCGCTATCATAGGCGATTTAATTGAGTCAATCTGCAAAAGATCTAGCGGTGTTAAGGATTCTGGCTCCATAATTCTGGGACGGGGAGGTCTCCTTGATTCCATTGATTCAATCCTCCTTGCCTCGCCTCTTTTTTATCTGCTTACTGGCATTTTCTTTGGACCCTTTGGCGCATGAAAAAAGTTCTTGTTTTGGGATGCACAGGTTCCATAGGAAGTCAGACCTTGGACATCATCCGCCACAATCCTGACAGGTTTTCTGTAGCAGGACTTTCTTGCAACTCCAACCGTAAAAAACTTGACGCCCTATGTAAAGAATTTAAGGCACCGGGCAGTCTGTTCAGCAGTGAAGGAATAAAGGGACTCTCTAGCCTTATAAAAAATTCTGGAGCAGACATTGCTGTAAACGGAATAGCAGGAAGCGCTGGTCTCTTGCCTTCCGTCTGTGTCATAGAAAACAGGATTCCCCTTGCCCTAGCAAACAAGGAAACCGTAGTAATGGCATGGGACATTGTTAAGTCTCTTGCTCAAAAAAACTCAGTACCTGTCATTCCTGTAGACTCAGAGCACAGTGCTGTATTCTGCCTTATAAATCAGGCTCAGAAAAAAAATGTAAGCGAAATTGTAATTACTGCAAGCGGAGGTCCCTTTCGCACCTACAGCAGGGAACAGTTAAAGACTGTTACCCTACAGCAGGCCCTAGAGCATCCCACCTGGAGCATGGGACCAAAAATTACGGTAGACAGCGCAAGCCTTGCAAACAAGGGGCTTGAGGTAATAGAGGCCTGCCGTCTGTTTGACATGAAGCCGGACAGAGTTACTGTAGTGGTTCATCCTCAGAGCCTTGTACATTCTCTTGTAAGAACCACAGACGGAATGCTCTATGCTCAAATTTCAGATCCAGACATGAGGCACCCAATACAAAATGCCCTTACATGGCCAGACATGAGCCCATCTTATCTAGAGCCGTTTTCTCTTGCTGGTCACGACATGTCTTTTTTCCAACCCCGAACCAGTGACTTTAAAATGCTACCCCTAGCCTATTCTGCTGCAGAAAAAGGTGCATCCTATACCATTGCCTACAACGCAGCAAACGAAGTGGCGGTAAGCCTTTTTATGCAGGACAAAATAGGATTTTTGGATATTGCATCTCTTGTGGAAGAAGTTTTAGGTGACGACTGGACTTTCACCCCTAAGACAATAGAGGAAGTAATGCAGGCGGATTCCAGGGCGAGGCAGTCTGCAGAAAGGGCGTACGATAGACTTAAGGCGGTAATGTTATGACAGTAGTACTAGGCCTTTTAGGATTAAGTTTTCTTGTATTCTTTCACGAGTTGGGTCACTTTGTAGCCGCAAGAATTTTTGGAGTCAAAGTAGAAGCCTTTTCTGTGGGAATGGGACCAGTCCTTTTGCATCACAAAAGGGGCGGTACTGACTACAGGCTTTCCCTTATTCCCATTGGTGGCTACTGCTCCATGAAGGGCGAAAAGGACTACCAGAAGGCCCTAGATCTTAACCTAAAGTCCATAGAAGGAGACCCCGATTCCTTTTACGGAGTGCATCCTCTAAAGCGAGCCGTCATTGGCTTTGCAGGCCCCTTCTTTAACATTCTGTTTGCCTTTATTGCCTTTTTTATCATAGGGCTTACGGGCTACTCCTACTACAGTGCGGGAACCACAGTCACCATGGCTGATGAAGTTTACGACATGCATTCTGCAGCACATGAAGCTGGAATGCAGACGGGCGACACCATACTTAGCATAAACGGACGAAGCATGGAAGACTTTTCCGACATTTCAATGTATGTTTCCATGCACGGAAATGAAGACCTGCTTATAACTGTTTTGCGCGGCGAAAACAAAATTGACCTTACCGTACATTCAGACATGGACAGCGAGATTGGCGGAAAGATAGGAATTGTTGCAGACAGTAATTCTGTTGTGCAAAAAACTGTACAAGCTCAGAATGTTTTTAAGGCATTTGGAACAGGAATAAGGCGTACGGGAGAATTTATTTCCCTAACAGTTCAGAGCGTGGGCTTGCTGTTTAAGGGTATAGACATAAGCACGGCAGTGTCAGGACCTGTCCGCATAACTAGTCTGGTAGGTTCCACGGTAAAAGAGGGATTTTCAGAAGGAATAAAGACAGGCCTTGTTTCTACGCTGGAGTTGCTTTCCCTTATAAGCATTTCGCTTTTCTTTACAAACCTGCTTCCCATCCCCGTTCTTGACGGAGCCCTCATCCTGTTTGCCCTTGCGGAATGGATTACTGGCCGAAAGATGTCTCCTAAAGTCTTGTATTACATACAGTTGGCAGGAGTCATACTCATAGGCATCATTTTTGTATTTGTTCTGATTCTAGATATAAAGTCCTTTTTCTAATGCCAAAAAACTGAAACCTTGAGTTAAGTTCTCTGTTATGCTATTATAGGACATCACCCTAGGAGAAGTCATGAAAAACGCCAGATTTTGTTTTGCCTTTATAAGCCTGTGCTTTTTAGCCTCAGCATTTGTTTTTGCCCAATCCCATACTTCGGCTCAGGGGCATGACGGTTCTGTTACAGCCCTGTGCGATGCTGGTGACGGAACATTTTTTTCTGCAGGTCAGGACGGATTCGTCATTCGATGGAATGCAGACGGAAGTGGCGAACACTATCAGATGAGCGACCTTACCATAAAGCTGATTGCCTACAATGCAGGCACTAACGATGTTGCCATTTACGAAACTGATGGAGCCTCTGTAAACCGCATAAGCGTGTGGAACTGGTCAACATTTACCAAACGCTACAGCAAGAGGTTTTCGGATACGGTAACAGCAGTGGCATTTTCTGCAAAGGGAACCTACCTTATGGTGGGAACTGCCGCCGTTAACGGAACATATCTGTTCAACGCAAAAAGCGGACAAAAGAATAGAACTGTTTCTGAAGTGCCTACCCTTTCTTCAATGATTCGCTCCAGTGCCTCGGAAAAAACAGCAATCATGTATTCTTCCACAGGAGCCTTAAGCTACTACGATTTTACAAGCCACAAGCAGAAGGCAAAATTTACTACAGAATCTCGCCTTGAGCAGACGGTTCTGTTTGGAACTCCTTCTCAGGAAAACAGGTTTTTTGCAGGCGTAAAGGATAATTCCGTAATCATATCTGATGCAACCACAGGAAAAGCCATTGCAGTTTATGCCGCACGAAGCCCCTACATCTGCACATCAGGACTTCAGTCTCAGGACGGATTTTACTTTATTTCTAACGACGGAAAGGACTGGTCGCTCAAACTGGTTACAAACGAAACTCTAGAGGCCCAACTTACGGCTACTGGCTCAAAAGTTTACAGCCCAGCCCAACCTCTTGTAGTAAAAACATTTACAGGTCTTTCTTCCAAAGTGAATTTTACCGTTGTAGAAAAAGTTGGAAGAAACATAGTTATTGGAACAAACACCGGGGACATCTGCCTTATGACTGACATTCCCGAGTCTGAAAAGTACACCCTTTCTGCAATGACGGCAAAGACATACGAAAAAATCTACGACATTGCAAGCGATTCCGAAGGCTCTGTTTTGTACTGCCTTACCTACAATACAGTCTACAGAACAGCCTACGATTCTGTTAACCCAGAAAAGGTTGCTGTAAACTCTCAAAATCAGACAAACTTCTGCATACATGGTCAGTCGGCTATACTTTGGAGCAAGGGAACAAAAAAGACAGTTCAGCAGGTTCTGCTTTCTGAAGACTCCGTTCCTCAGAGTCTTTTTACACCTACTTCAGACCTGCAGAATGTCCGCCTCTTTGGAGACAAGCTAGTTTACATTCAGGGCAACTCTTCCGTAGGCATGTTCAATCTGACCACAGGACGCAACACCGAAATATATTCAGGAACATCAATTCAGGATGCAGTTCTTGTAAACGACAGTGAGCTTTATGTTGCAAAAACAAGTTCTGGTCAGAATGATTCGGCACTTATTTCTGTAAACATAGAAACCATGGAAACAGTTCCCCTTAACATAGACGGAAGTGTCGTGTTCTCTCTAAGCTACGACTATGTTCCCGACTCAAAGGGTTCAACCCTTTATGGAGTTGTAATTACAAACAGCGGAGAAGATTCCATAACGCGCGTATTTGCATTCAATACCATAAGCCACGGAATTTCCTACATACTCACTTACCCTGATGAAGATACAACAGCATTTACATCGCTTAATTCACCTTCTCTCTTTACAAACATTGGAAAAAGCGTAGTCTATGCATGCAACATGAACACAAAGAAAACCATGCAATACAAACGCTCAACTGCAATGGCTGTAAAGGCGGAACCAACAGCAGACAAACTGGCGGTTCTTAATTCCAACGGTAGCCTTACCTGGTACAACAGGAATACTCAAGCCGTACTTGCTAGTCGTCTGCTTACTGTGTATGGGGGATGGGAGTAGAGGGGCTGTCCCAAAAGTATGGAGCAGCCCCTATTATTTTAAATTTACAAGCGAATGCAAATCTGCTAAAATTCAAATATGAGCAGAGGCGTAAGCGATAAAATCACATACAAACCATATAACCAGGGC
>ERZ842401.2791-NODE-2791-length-22754-cov-17.237852_pt1 | contig 22754 bp, 14 predicted proteins | sample MGYA00521270_ERZ842401 | MGnify/ENA primary metagenome ERZ842401 (study PRJEB31892, sample SAMEA3878208) | bioreactor metagenome | biome: Moose rumen | place: Sweden | collected 2011-10 | study: EMG produced TPA metagenomics assembly of the PRJEB12797 data set...
TAAATACTCTTTTTCCAAAATGCGCTACAATCTTATCAAGGTCTTTTTCTGTCATTGACTTTTCGCACTCTTCTTATACCGATTTTCTTACTTGTGCCGTCTGGCATTTCTCCGTCCGACTTCACCCACTGTTCAAGCTCTGTCGCAAAAAACACAACCCTTGTTCCCACTTTGTGTAAAGGGATTTGCTTTTCGCTACACAATCTGCGCACAAGAGATTCGCTCACGCGCAAATACTCTGCGGCTTCTCTTACTTGCAAAATCTTTTCTCCGTCCATAAGCAAAAAAGCCTATCGAGCGCACTACTTCCCGACAGGCTTATATATTCACACCATACAGTGCTAAATCCTTAATCAGAATAATGTAGTGCAATTATTCTTTCTCCCTCAAAAAAATCGTGAACAACAGTGAACAGATTTTTTTGAGGGCAGTTTGTCAACTGCCCTCAATGCTATAGCATTGAGGATTTTTTTAATTTTTTGTTGTATACAGAAATGTATACAAAAGAAGTGTAAATAGAGAGATTGTACAATATCTAAAAAATATGCTACTATCTGGCAAAGTACGGTAGATAGCATAGATACAGGCTTTTTAACAGTTTTTAATTAGTAAATGTGATATTTTGTTATTATTACAACTGCGACGTGTTACAAAAGGTATGCTGTCATTATCGGGCTCGCCCCGATAATCTTCTATGTATTGTAAAAGGATTCCCGTATCAAGTACGGGAATGACAAAGGTCAAGCACGAGAAAAAGGAAAGCATACTTTCCATAACACCCCCTACAACTGTATTACAAGGGAGATATATTTTAGATATGAAAAAGATTTGTATTATTTTGAGTTTGTTTTGTGCTTTTGCAAGTTTTGCACAAAGCGAAATGGACGAAGAAAAGCCCGCGATTGAGCAAGAGGCTTCTGCGGATATAAGTGCAATTCAAACGGCAAATGCACTTGCAAAATACGGGTATGAAAATAATTCTGCTTCTGCATTGATTGAAGCGGCGGAGATTTTAGCACAAGTACAAACGCAAAAACTTGAGGCAACTGCCGAGGTGCAAGGAACAAACGCTACAGGTGAAAAAGAAGCAATTAAGGACGGATATACCGCTGAAAAATTGCTTTTGGACGGCAAGAAACTTGCAGGCAAAGACAAAGCTCTTTCAAAATGGATTGCAGAAGTTGAAAAGCTCGTGAAGAAAAGCGGAACAAGAGGGGCTGATGGAGGTCCAAAGAGTCAATGTAGTTTGGCGTATGGCGGGGGCGGAAAAACACAATACAAAGTGCCTTTCTATGCAAATGAACCTGCGGAAATCTATATTGAATCTATTGATTCTGCAGATTTGGATTTGTATGTCTATGATGAGAATTGGAACTTAATCACAAAAGATACAAGCTATGCTTTGGATTGTTATGTACGTTGGTATCCTCGTTGGACTGGACGATTTTATGTTATTATACAAAATAAATCACGGTGGAATAGTTGTTTCCAAATATTCACTAATTAGCTTTTCTGTTTTCAAATATCGCAGATGCTCTTTTCTGCGATATTTTTTGTAAGGTGATTAACTATGAAATCGATAAAATTTATTTTTGTACTGTTAGTTTCTTTTTCTTCGTTGCTTTTTGCACAGTCAAAAGATGATGAAGCTTACTCATTGTTTTCAAAAGGTAATGAGTATTTTAATGCAAAGAATTATGATAATGCTATTGTTTATCATAAAAAGGCACTAGAAATTTATAAACAGATTTATGGTGAAACAAGTTTATATGTCGCAGATTCTTATTTCAACATCGGAAACGCATATCTCGGAAAGAAAGATGTCAAAACTGCAATTATTTATCACAAAAACGCTCTAAAAATCTATGAACAAAAAGAAGGTTTTTATCATTCTGATACAGCGAGTACTTATAATAGTATGGGCTGGGATTATTTGGAAATTGCAGATTATAAAAATGCTCTTATATGTTTTGAAAATGCTTTAACTATTTTTAAAGTCTTTGGAAAAAAATATGATAAAGATACAAGCTATTCATATTCTAATATTGGATTGGTTTATGAAGCATTAAATGACTATGATAAATCTTTATCGTATTATCAGCACTCATTGAGTATTCTTAAACAAATTGCAGATGAAAATGATGTAGCACTTGGTAATATTTATGAAAATATAGCTACAATTTATTTTAAAAACGGCTCTTATGCAGAGGCATTAGATTACTATGAAAAATCTTTAACAATTTACAAAAATGCACTTGGAGAACAGCATTTTTCTACAATAATGGCGTATGAAGAAATTGGAAAAGTCTATTTGAGAAAAGGTGATTATGATAGAGCCTTGTCGTATTTTGAAGATTCTCTTGCAATAAGAAAAAAATTTGCACCAGATACGCTACAAATGACGTATTCTGTAATTTCTGAAGTCTATAAAGCAAAGGGTGATTACGAAAATGCTCTTGAGTATCAGAAAAAATGCATTGCTATTTACGAGAAAAAATGGGGTGTAAAACATAAATATACAGCAGATGCGTATTATAATATTGCGCGTATTTATGATGACATGGGAGATGACTCAAAAGCAATCGTCTATAATGAAAAGGCTCTAGCTATTTATATAGATTATTATGGAGAAAATTCTTTAATGGTTGCTGATACATATATAAATCTAGGAAATAGTTATAAAGCAACTTGGAATTATAGGAAAGCTCTTACCATGTGGGAAAATGCTTCGAATATATACGAAAATATTTTGGGCAATAATCATAAAAATACAGCAACCGTTTATTACAATATGGCTGGTATAGCTTGTCAACTAGATTCTCAAATTGCAGTTTATTATTGGAATAAATTTCTTAATGCATTGCAAAATTCAGAGGATTACCGAAAGAATATTTTTGAGACGAACGAAATGCTTTTTGTAGGTGTAAAAAACATTGAAGTACTCCCAGATAACGAAGATTCCGAGCTGAAACAATTAAAATTGACTTGGAACATAAAAGATAAGTTTAATCCTGATTTCGTTAGAAAGATTCTTTCTTTTGGTGAAAACACTGTAGAACGTGCTAGACTTGATATATCTTCGTTGAGAACAGATTTGCTAAAAGCAGCTCTGCCGATTTATTATTTTGGGGTAGATTTTGAGGCACGAAATAATAATCCTGCAAAGGCTTTTGAATATTCCGAAGCTCTCCGAAGTCGTGGGTTCCTTGATGAAATAGGGCTTATAAGAGCTTTATTGCTTGATGGAGTAACAGATATTGAGCAGAAAGAGATAAAAAATCTTACAAACAAAATCTCTGCTACGAGAAAAGAAATAGAGTATCAGAGTAATCTTCAAATATCAGAGAGGGATACTCAAAAGTTATCTCAACTGGGAAAAGAACTTTCTGATACAGAAAAGGCTCTTGCAAAACTCGATGACGCAATTGGGAAGCGACTGCCTGCATATTCTCAGCTTAGAAATCCATTGCCTGCGAAAATAAAGGACGCTCAAAAGTGGTGCGGAAAAGACAAAGCGATTGTCGAATACGTTTTGTGGAATCCTGCTATTTTAGACGAAGCTGGGATTGATAGAACGTATAACACATTACAAGAGCAAAACCGAGAAGTCTATAAATTGCATTCATATTGCATTGTGATTACGAAGAAGCAAGTTGTTGCTGTGCCGCTCGACGATGATTTTGATTTTACTGAAGCTGTTAGAAAGCTCCGAGATGGCGTTATACCAAAGCGTTTAAAGCCGACTCCCGAAACAGTATTTGAAGATGTGCGAAATAATTTATATGCAAAACTCATTGAACCTGCATTGCCATATATTAAAGGGTGTAATCAACTTCTTATCGTGCCTGACGGTAGCCTTGCGTTCTTGCCATTTGATATATTGCGAAAAGATGAAGATTCAAAAATGCTTTGCGACCAATTTGCAGTCTCTCTTTCGCCGTCAGTTTCTGTGAGTATGATTGCTGATAGCTCAAAGACGAAGGGACTTGAAATGCTCGCATTTGGCGGTGCTTGGTATGATAAAACGCTTTCAGCAGAAGAACATCGCAGAACGTTTGATACACAAGATATGACACGGGGTAAAAGTAGAGGTTTCATGCTTTCTACAACTGTAACAGATTCAGAAAATGCTACTCAAGATTTGTCAGTAAAGTTAAACGGAGAAAAAATCGCTGTTGCTGATTATTTCAAGCAGAAAAATTTGAATTGGCACGATTTGCCTGGCACTCTTATTGAATTGAATACACTGAAAAACAAATCTGTCGGCTCAAAAAAGTATCATCAATTTGTACAGGAAAATGCTTCTGAAATGCAAGTGAAGCTCCTTTCAAAAGACAAAACACTTGCAAAATATCCGATTTTGCATTTTGCTTGTCATGGCTATTTTGACAAAGATAATTCAGATATGTCCAGTATTTTGTTTTCAGAAGTGTCGGGCAAGTTGTCTGCGGTATCAAAAGAAGATGGATATTTAACTATTTCAGAGGCTTCGACATTGAATCTCGATGCAGATATGGTTTGTCTTTCGGCGTGTGAAACAGGATTAGGCGAGATAAAAACGGGCGACGGCATGACAGGGCTTTCAAGAGCGTTTATGGTTGCAGGTGCGCGACATGTTGGAGTAAGCCTGTGGCAGGTTGATGATGAAGCTACTGCGCAATTTATGGCGAGTATGTACAAGAAAATCGAGAAAAAAGGTATGACATACTCTCAGGCATATCAGCAAACGAAAGTTGAATTCAGAAAAAGCGACGATTATTCTCATCCGTATTATTGGGCTGCTTTTGCTTTGTACGAATAAAACACAGGGAGTGTGAAAAATGCTCCCTGTGTTTGTGTCAAAAAAGTGCTTTATAAAGATTCGATAATCGTAAGAGAATAAGGCTTTACTTTGTATACAAAGTCGTTGCTTAATCCGTCGAACTCCTCTTCATAAGGCACGATATTTTCAGGATTGTCAAAGGTGTTCTCATCAGCTTTATCGCCTGAAAGAATAGTTACCTTTGCTTTTGCAGGGGATTGAGAAGAAAAGTTTGCTCCTTTCAACAACACTTGCACATCTTGTTCATTCTCTGAAACATTGACAATCTTTATAATCGTCTTACCGTCTTTTGTTTGCCCAACGTGTGCATAAAGTGGGTCAAAATTGAGAACATCGGTAATCTCTTGTGTCAGTTTGCCGTCAAGATAGCACTTTGCATTTTCTCCGCGAACAACAATTTTTAAGTTGTACCATTTGCCTGTTTCAAGAGAACCTGGCTTTATGTCGAATTGTGATTTATCGCCTTTCAGAACTCCTTTTTCAATGGCGTTTTGCGTATTTCCCCAGCCGCCTAAATTCCACCAATAAAAATTATTGCCCTTTACGCCGAAGTTAATGAGGAAGCCTTCTGCACCGCTCACTTTTTTCGCTTTCAGCTCTAAAGTATAATTTTCTACATTGCTAACATCTGCTTCATTATCCAATGCCATAAAAGCAGGCTCTGCACTAGAAGTTTGTGAAATGATGCCGTTTTCAATGCTCCATTCGCCGAGTCGATTTTCGGTTTTAAACAAATCGAGGTTGCTTTTTCCTGCTGAAGTGTACAGCACTTTTTTCGTGTCGTCGTCCGTCACTTTTATGTTTTTGAACTCCGCGTTCGTCGCCCAAGAACCGAGTGCAATAGTGCCGCCGATAAACTTTTTTTCAGCACCAGATTTCGGCTGCGTTACGATTGTCTTTACAGTGCTGTCGCTTTTATGGTTCATAAACATCGACTGCACATAATAATTTGGAGTGCCGTATACATCAGAACTATTGAACCAAATTGCGTCAGGAGCCCATTGCACAAATCCTTCTCGCGCAAATAGCGGCGCGTAACTCGCAATTTCCACGATGTCGCCGTTTCGCTCTATGCTTGTCATATACGCCGCTTCTGTGAGGGATGCAAAAAGATTATTGCGTCTGCCTTCAACCCAAGAAGCATATTCTCCGATAAAGACTTTCGGCTCGTTTTTGCCACGCTTGTAGAAATCGAGATTATCATAGCGATTTCCGTTTGTTAAAAACCATGTATACGGATTGTAATAATGCTCATCGACGAGTCCTGCGATTTTGCGTGTTTTGCGACCTTTTTGCCAAGTGCGGAACTGTGCCCAAGTATTCGCCCAAGCATCGCCTTGATATGTCCAGCCAGAAGAAATAATTGGCTTGATGTTCGGATACTTTTTCGTAATTGCCAGCGCAATGTAGCGATAACGCTCAAAATAATCCTGTCCCCAATCTTCGTTTCCGATAGCGATATAGTTGAGTTTGAACGGCTCAGGGTGTCCTGCTTCGGCTCTCTTTTTGCCCCATGTGCTTGTAGCAGAACCTGTTGCATACTCGATTAAATCAAGCGCATCTTGAGCATATTGCTTATACTCTTTTGTAGGAGAAATCTCTCCATCGTGGCTCATTCCGCAGCTCACAACAGGTATCGGCTCAGCTCCAATGTCTTCGCATAATCTGAAATATTCATAAAATCCCAATCCGTAAGACTGCATATACGGAGTAGACGGATTAGACCAGAAATTGACACTTTCTTTTCGCTCTTCAACAGGTCCAATCGTGTTTTTCCATTGATAGCGGTCGTTGAGCTTATGACCATGAACAATACAGCCGCCTGGAAAGCGGATAAAAGCAGGGTGCATTGCTTCAAGCATTTCGGCAAGGTCTTTGCGCAATCCGTTAGGCTCGTTTTTGTATGTTTCAGAGGGAAAGAGCGAAACAAAGTCTACATCGAGATTTCCCGCTTGATTGGCAAAAAGTGCGATAGTACCGTTTTTCGTATCGCTAGCAGCAGTGAGTGTAAACTCAAATTTTTTCCATTCATTTGTGATTCCAGAAATTTCGGTTTGCACTCTGCTTTCGCTTCTGTCTTCTCCGATAGAAACCGTTATGCTTTTAACAGAGGCATCGGAGCTTCTAAGATAGACAGAGCCGTTATAAGATTTGCCTTCTTCAAGGAACATTCCACGATAGCCAGCATTTGAGAATCCGTCGCCAGCGGCTTTTGCTTGAAATTTGACATACGTTGGATTGTTCTCGTTTAAGCCCCCCTTTTTAGTGGTTTTCAGTCGGCTTGAGGAAACATTCCCTGAAATATTGATATGGTCGCTCCAGCCTTCTGTTGCCGAAAAGCCTCCAGCAGAGAACTCAAACGAGCGGTTCTGCACCATTTCACCGTACAAGCCGCCATCGCCTGCATAGTTAATATCTTCATAGAAGATACCAAATAAGTTTTTGCTCACTTGTGTCTGCGGTGCGCTAAAATCTGCGACGATAGCGGCATTTTCTGCAATAGCAGGTATTGACAATCCCGCCGCTACAGCTAAAGAAGCAAAAAATTTATTGCTTTTTTTCATAGCAAAACTCCTTTTATTTGCCTTTCGGCAAGAAATATTCTACATAATAATAATGCGGCATAAATATCGAGTTGTCAAGGAAAATATCAAAAAAAATAAGAATCACTCAAAAACTTTTAAACAGTGTTCATAGTAAAGAACATTGCAGAGTATACTATTCTCGTATATAATAAGACTATGGAAAGAGAGCTCAAAGAAGAGAAGATTTTTCGCAGAACAGCAAAAGATAGTGTTTTTACGCACTTATTTTCAGAGCCGAAATATCTTTTAGAGTTGTACAAGACGTTGCATCCTGAAGATACAGAAGCTACAGAAGATGATATAAAAGACGTAACAATACGAAATATTATTACAGACAATATGTATAATGATTTAGGGTTTCGAGTTGGCAACAAGCTATTAATTTTAGTAGAAGCGCAGTCAACATGGTCGCCAAATATTTTGATTCGTGAATTGTTGTATTTAATGCAGACTTACAACAATTATTTTACTGAAAATGACGTGGATTTATATGCGAGTATAAAAGTGAAATTACCGAAGCCTGAATTGTATGTGATTTACACGGGAGAACGCAAAGAAAAGAGTGAGTATATATCACTGAAAGAAGAGTTTTTTCCGAATGAGAGCGAAGTGCAATTAGACGCAAGGGCGAAAGTTTTTTATGACGGAGCGAAGCGTGATATAATTGGGCAGTATGTAGCGTTTGCGAAAGTATGCAATGCTCAGGTGAAAAAATACGGCTACACGCGAGAAGCGATAAAAGAAACATTGCGTATTTGTATAGACAGCAATGTTTTAGCAGAATATCTGACAACACGGGAGGTTGAGATTATGGACATAATGACAGCGTTATTTGATGAGGACGAAATTGCTCGCCGCTATTATGACAGAGTGAAGCAAACTAGTTGGCAGAAAGGGCAAGCAGAGGGTTGGCAAAAAGGTGCGAGCAGTAAGGCTTTGTTGCTTGCAAAAAAGTATATGGTGGCAGGACACAGCGCAGAGGAAGCGGCAGATTTTGCGGAAATAGACGTGAGCTTACTACTATAGCCATGTTCGATAATGTACTTTAGACAATAGCGAAAGCATACTTTTCTTACTAATTACAAAGACACATCTTGCAAGATTTACATTCGGAAGTGTTACGGAAAGTATGCTGAAGTATATGTTTATGTCATTCCCGTGCTTGACACGGGAATCTTTTTCGTATAGTGCTTTAGAAAAGATTATCGGGTCGAGCCCGATAATGACATTCTAGCATACCTTTTGTAACAGCTCCCATGAGTAAGCCTCTTACTTGTGTAGAAGTAAGCCCTTTACTTGTGCAGGAGTAAGCCCCTTACTTGTGTAGAAGTAAGCCCCTTACTTGTGCAGGAGTAAGCCCCTTACTTGTGCAGGAGTAATAGGCTTACTAGACCTGTTCGCAATCCTTATGTCATTGCCATACTTGATACGGCAATCTTTCAAGGCTCCTCCATAGTGTTTTGAAAAAGATTATCGGGGCAAGGTGAGATAATGACACGCTTTTTCTAGCAGACCTTTTGGAACAGCTCCGTTGTGAGAAAGATTTTCTATTAGTTATTCGAAATCAGAAACATTTTACAGCGATAAATCAGAAGACTTGTTGCAAGTGGAAGCACTTTTTTGTGCGCAAGGCTTTGAGAACCTTAGAGAAAAAAATGTAAAAGTTGTTACGTATCAAAAAAAATGAAAATTTTTCTTGACATATCACAAAAGTGGGCTTATTCTAAATTAAGTTAGATATGTAACCAATAAATACGGTACATACCTAAAAGGAAAAAGATTTAACTTTTCAGGGGGACTAACATGAAGAAAAGTATCTTACGTGTTTGTGCAGTAGCGTTAGTAGCTGCATTGGTTGCAATTACGGGGGGGGGGTGTCAACTCAGTCTTGATGACGAAGACGAGAGAGAAACTGTAGAAGCTGAAAAGGGAGGCATACCGTCTTCTTCTTACGAATTTTCAGATTCGAGTGCAACAGAACTATCTAAAGCAGTCTGGACACTTTCAAAAACAGTATCGAAGTATGGAGTTTTTTTGTGTCTTGATTCGACTGACGGTGCAACTACATACAATATGACTGTTGATAGTATCGAGGTCGATGGAATTGAACAGTTGAGTTCTGCTGTAAATTTAACGACAGACGCATATATAAATAATTATACAGATGCTTTAAAATCTTCTGACACAGGTGTAAAAGCGTGTGCAAAAGAAATAAGCGTATCAAATTATCGCACGATTGTTTACACTATATCAGATATTACCGTAACAGGACAAACTCCTGAAGGATGGGGTCTATACAATTTTGGCTTTACCGATACAACCAATAGCATAAAATATGCTTGTCGTTCTGATGGATGGAACAATGAGTCGGCAGGTTGCTCGACTTATGCAACTGCTGTAACAGGTACATGGGCTTCTGGCAATTATACAGATGGAGAAAATGTTCTTCTTAGTGCACCATATACTGCAGAAAAAATCAAGTTAGTTTTGAAAGTTGATAACTCTGCACAGCAAGCGACATTGACTGTATATACAGTTGGAACTGCTAGTTCTGATACTGCTGATGACTCTTCTGATGAGGCGACAGATGATACAAGTATTACTAACCTTATAACAGGTTCGGGAACAAAATCTAGCCCTTATGTATTAGTTTCAAGTGTTGCGGAAACTATACAAGAAAAAGATGGTGCAATCGACGCTTATAAATATCAGTCTACAACAACTTTGGACACAAATGCGTCCGTTATTTGGGAAAATCCGATTGCTTCAACAGATGTTTCTTCTACAGGTTGGACTGTGCAGATGGATTTGTACAATAAATCTGCAACAACAGTAAACGGATTTGACGCACTCCTCACTTTCTTTGGCACTGGCGATGAAAAAGGCGGTATTTATGAGGGCGGGGGTATTCATTGGAATGATTGGGCTGGAAACTGGACGGATGATGTTACCTCTCTTACTACAGATTCTTGGATAACGGTTACTTTTGTATTCGGTGCAGATGGAACATTGACACGCTATATAGGAACAACAGCCTATACAGAAACAGCTACAGGTACAGCCACAACTTTAGCCACGAATATGGCGAAAGCTAAATATGTTGCAGTTGGTGTTGGCGGAATTTGGGATGCTGGCTATGTTGATGAAGGTGCTGCGGTTGCGAATATCAAGATTTACAAAACTGCATTGACTGCCGAACAGATTTCTACTTTGTTAGAAGAATAATTCATAAGGAGAGATAATTATGAAATTGAATCGATATATACCACTCGCGGCACTTCTTTTCGCGGCGGCGGGTGCGGCAAGTGCAGAGGTTAGTATTCACGGTTCTGTGGATTACACCACTTACGGCGTAGAGCAATCTTTTACTAAAACTGATGGAGAGGCAGAGCATACAAAGGCTTCTTCTGGCTATGACCCAGATTCTAACTACAAAATCGACCTAAAAGCGACGACTGCGAATGTAGAGTTCAATCTCGGTTTGTATTTCAATTCTGACGGTAATGACGAGGAATACTATGACTATTCCGACAATCTACATACTCCGTTTTATCAGGGTAATATCCGTGTAGGATTTGTAGACGACCAAGTGCGATTCTACACAGGTAAGTTTGAAGATTTCAACGCAGGCTACATCGAAGACGGCTATGCGCTCGGCTCTCAAAGCATTACAAACTTAGCCGATAAGACCTTTGGGCAGTATTTAACAGGGTTAGAGTTTGCTCCGAGAGTTGTAAAAGGCTTGAAGTTCTTTGCAGGTTTGCCAGTTTTGCCATATCGCGGCAACGGTGTTGAAGAGAACTTTGAAGCAAATCAATGGAAGAATATCTATAAAAAAGCAAAATATATGGCGAGCTACACTCTTCCTATTGAACTTCCTGTTACTCTCAATGCGGGTTTCCGTGGAGAAACTCACTATGACGGCACGGAAGATTATCGAGCCGATTCTAGCGTAGAGCGAAGCACGAATGATTACATGACAAACTATTTCGGCGAGGGATTTTTCCAAGCTGTGCTTCCTGATGTGAGCGGCATCGCTTTGCAGGCAAGCTACGACATTCGTTGGAGAGATAGCGAGTATAGCAAAACTGACGGAACGACAAAAGAACATAAGGCATTTATGCACATGGCGGCTGTCGGAGCAGAGTTCGGAGGGTTCATCAGTGATTATGTGCAGCTTGCGGCTGAAGACCGTTTCTATTATGCAGGCGATGACTATATTCATTCAGACGAGAAACTGATATATGACATTTTAGCGGTAACAGGCGAAGTAAAAATCGCAGCAAGTCCATTTAGTGTAGGTGGCGTTTTGGCTGGAATGTATGCAGTTGACGCACGCGGTACTGCATTTAGCGATGACGGTGGCGCAAAGGTTTCAAGCGAATCTTGCTTTGATAGCGATGTTGGAATGAGCCTTGCGGATATGACAACGGCAAGTGTGGACGGCTTAACGGGTAAATCCACAACTTATATGGGCTGTTATGCAAATCCGTATGTAAAAGTAAATTTACCGAACGGATACTTGAAAGCTGGTGTAGAGTTTAACTATACGCTTTTCAAGAATGACGATATTGAAAACCAAGGTATGAGCTACAGAATTCCTGTGGGCATCATCTATAATTTCTAAGGCGCAGGAGGGCATGAACGATGAAAAAAATATATAACATCATCTGCTCTGCCATTTGCTCGCTTTTCGTGCTTGCTGTGGCAGGCTGCGACCTAGAATTAAGGGAAGACCCCTTAGGAGATGTCGGAGAACTGGTAGAAGATTCTATTTCGGAGTTTGGCTATACTGTTGACGGAGTATCAAATGCAAACTCAACATGGACATTTTCCAAAGGTTTAGTTTCATCAGATACAGGTGTTGCTTTTAGTTTTAATATTACAACCGCAGTTACTTCGGATTGGGATTATTATTTGAAAACAACGCATACAAAGACGAATCTTGCAACTATGCAATATTATTCTGATGGTTCAACCGTAACAACTGATATTTATGAATCTGGCGTTGGGTTGAATGGGAGCAATACATGGGATACTTTCCTCAATACTAATTGCTTTGTTACTATAAGTTTTGATACTGATGGCAGCATAAGCTTCTATAAAGATGGAGAGTTAGCAGTTGGTGGAAGCAATGCTAACAACACTTTTAGAGATGGAACGCATACTATCGCAAAACAAAATGCGGCACTCATTAGTGATTTGGCAGATGGCGGAAGTATAAATACTTCAATACTTATGAAGAACTTCACGGTTACAAAGGCGGTAACTGCTGATGAAGCTGCTGAATTGTATACAAAATACAAGGTGCAATAAGGGGGCAGAGAATGAAAATGTATAAATATTTGACAGGTGCTGCCGCCTTGCTTTGCTCATCGCTTTTAACAGCACAGAATGTGAATGTGTGGGGATTTACAGATATGAGTAGCCAAGCCCTTACGCAAACGTTCTATCATGATTCAAATACGGATGAATGGACACATTCAGAGCCGACAACTGAATATGGTTCGTTTTTCAACGGTTCTACAATGCTCAATCTTGACGCTTGGGCTCCGTACATCGATTTTCATACTGGCGTATGGCTTGGAAGTGGCTTGGGCGGTTGGTATTCAGGCTCTAGCACATATATGTTTGCTGCTATGAGCAATGAAGATACAACTTCTGAAGCGTATAAAAACACAAGCCAAAACGCTGTAATGACAGCTGATGTTACACTGCATTTTCTCGAAGACCAAGTTCGCTTTCATTCAGGAAAGTTCGCTGGTAACGGTTGGGACGGCGGATTCTTCTATGGCGGCTGGGTTGTTGACCAAGGAATTACACACCTTGCAATGAGAGGTGACCAAGACCAATGTTTTACAGGTCTTGAAGTTGCACCGAAACTTGTAAGCGGTTTGAAATTCATTGCAGGTTTTCCTGTAGCTCCGATGAATGATTCATACAAAGAATTTGACGAATGGCAGCATTTTGCGAAGTCTGTAAAAGCGCGAGTTAGCTACAACTGGGCTTTGTATAATGTTACGTTTCTTGCTGGTGTTATGCCGAATTATTATGCGGTTAGTTCACGAAACGATACCGATAACTACAAACAAACAGAAAATCACACGAAAAAACTCTTTGGCGAAGCATTTTTGCAAGTCGATATGCCGAGTCTTGTTTACGGTATGCAGTTTCTCTTGAGCTATGATGTGCGCTGGAGAGATGCAGAAACAACAACGTTTTCTGGTGAAGAGGTAAGTAAAACGACAACTGGGCACTATTTAGCCTTTTCTACACACACAACTCTTATTCCAGATTGGGACGCAGCTGCAGGTGTATGTGTAGGGTATATGGACGATAGCTATTCAAAACTGAATGAAAGGGCTGTTTTTACGACGCTTGGATTTAACGCAAGCCATGCGATTGCAGGAACTCAATTTGTATGTGGTTTTAATACGCTGTTTAACTATATGCAAGATGCAAACGGAACGTATCTTGCAGACGGATACACTTATAAAGTTGGCGATTTCAGTTTTGAATCTAATTTCTTGAAGCAAGCGACGATTCCTGATGCAGGAGAAGCTGGCAGATATATGAATGTGTATGCGTATCCATATATTCAGAGAAACTTTCCTGGTGGAGCAATCACGACTGGCATTGAAATGAACTACTCTCATTTCAAAACTTCAAACACAACACAAGCGTTTAGTTATCGTATACCGATTTCGCTGACATTTGGCTTCTAAAACGCATAGCGTGTTTTAGTAAAAAACTATGCGGAAACAAGGGAGAAAAAACTCCCTTGTTATTTTGAATCACGCTAGGCGTGGGAGGATATTTTTTGTATGAAAAAAATAAAAAATATATGTGGCATAGCGTTATTTTCTGTTATTGCTTTTTCGCTTTATGCAAAAGACGCAGAAAGTGCCGAGCTAGCAATAGAAAATGACGAAAGTATTGTCGGGTATTACACGTTTGACGACGATTACGAGGAAAACTTTACCGAAGTTATAGACCATTCTGCTTCCAAGATGAATGTCAGTACTGCTGCAATGGACGGCTCTATTCTCGACGAAGGCTATGATGATATGGGGTTAGTCTTCAATGGCAGAGATGAGCTTATTATTCTTGATAATTCTGTGCTAAGCGGAAAAGGCTTTACGTTCTCTGCTTGGGTAAATCCTTCTCAATGGCGACCATGGATGAGAGTTCTTGATATTGGAAATCAAGTCGATGATTTGTGGATTGGAATGGACGGCATTTCGGGAAAATTGCGAATGGATATTGGTGGCTTGAAAATGCGAGGTAACTGGATTACCGTAACAGCTCCTCTTCCGCCGACAGAAGAGTGGACTCATATTGCGGCAACGATTGATGGAAAAGTAGCAAAACTTTACATCAATGGAAAACTCAAGCAGCGTATTCCCTGTCCTATCACCCCTGAAATGCTTGTTAAAAATGTGCAAGGCATATTTATCGGTGCATCAAACTGGGCTCCAGACCCACTGTTTAATGGCGTAATGGATAATATTGTCATCGCAAAACGTGCTCTTTCTGCAAAAGAGATAACTGCGCTTTTTAAAGGGAGGAAATGAGAGAAAGAAAACTAACTTTTTTATATAAACTAACTCCAATTTTTTTCAAGCCCGTGTCGCGAAAAATCCCCACGGGCTTTTTTAGATTTTGTTTTTTTAAGGTGATATATGCGTTTTTTTATATTAGTTTCTATGCTATTTCTTTTTTCCTGTTCAATATTTACTGATGACGATACTGACGAGAAATCTGAAGATACTTCTGCAACAGAAAGTACGACCTCGATTGAAAATATAGCTGATGATACGTTAGATTCTATTGTATCGACAAAGTATAAAAATACTAATGATGCAACGTGGGGCTGTCATGACCCAAAACTCTTTCAAGATGATGACGGCACATACTATATTTACTCTACAGGGTGGGCAGATAAGGTTCAACTTCGTTCCTCAACTGATTTAGTAAATTGGACAAAGCAAAGTATCATAGTTGAAACCGATTCGGAATTTAAAAAATGGGTTAATACTACAGAGAGCTGGGCACCAACCGTTGTTAAGCAAAACGGAAAATACTATATGCTTCATGGCATTATTACGGGTAATCCACCAGATGTTCATGCTTGTATAACGCTTGCTATTTCTGACAGTGCGACAGGAAATTTCATTCCTGCTTCTCAATACGATTCTGATACATATAAGACATCTACTCTTGTTCGGTATACATGGGATAATACGGCTTCTGGGTATACAGACTCATACAACACTGCAAATAAAAGCTGGAATTATGGATTTGGTTGCATAGACCCTGAATTTGTCTATGATGTGGCAACAGGAAAGCTGATGACTTACACAGTTGGAGAAAATAGTTGTTATGCTGTAACATACGGAAGCTGGAAACAGGGAATTGCTGTTATCTATGTGGATTCAGAAACATTCAAGCCTGTTTGTACTGTTGAGGGAATATCTGCATATAACAATATCTCTTACACTGTTGGTGATGAAATAGATGCGCCTATTGATTCTATAAATGGCAATCAAGGCACTTTTCTCGTTGGACGCGACCAAAGCCAAAATACAGACTCTGCGTATGAAGGGGCTCAACTTATATACAACAGCAATACGGGATATTACTATATTTTCGTGTCTATGGGAGATTTAACGTATGAATACCGTGTTGGCGTGGGTAGAGCTCAATCAGATGGCAAAACTATTCCGACTCAGTACCTTGACGCAAGTGGTCGCGATATGTCAGCAGTTACAAACTCAACTTATCACAAGATAGGTAGCAAAATCGTCGGTGCGGCGCAGCTTTCGGGTGAATATGGCTGGCGAAGTCCTGGCGGTCAGTCAATTTTGAGAACGAAAGACGGAAAAATAATACTTGCCTGCCATAGCCGTACAACTTTTATGAGTGGTGATTTTGTTCTTAGGCTTCATCAACTGTTTTTTACAGAAGACGGTTGGTGCGTCTTAAATCAAAATGATTATTATTACGATTATAACGGATATACAACCGATGGCACAGAACGTCTTTCAAAATTGACTCTTTCTGACATCGCAGGAACGTATAAAACTATTTTGACAGTGCGCGGAACTGCGAAAAGTTCTTTAAGCCTTGCAGGGAGTTCTGACACAGGAAATACTGCTGATGGAACTGCAACTGAAAGCAAAGAGATAACTATCGCTTCTGACGGCACTATCACGGGAGCTTACACAGGAAAACTCTCTCTCGGTTCTGACGGTTACAGCTCGACAGTTACGATTGGCGGTAATGAATACAAAGGCTACTTTCTGCACGCAGTGGATTGGGCGAGAAAAAATGGAAGCCGACGTACTATTACATTCACAACTATGAGTGATACAACTGGAGAATATTTTTGGGGAAATCGTAATTGAAGTATGCATATTTTATCTGTTTATGTCATTCCCGTGCTTCGCTCTTTAGCGTACAGTATAGAGCAAAACATTGCTACGCTAAAGAGTGAATTGAGCGAAGCTATCGAACATAATATACTGTATCATTTATAGTTAGCTAATCTGTACTTTCTTGTGTCATTGCCATACTTGATACGGCAATTTATAACACTATAGGCGTTTTTGAGAAAGAGGCTGTGCTTCGAAAAATTATTCGTGTAATGATTGGACTGTTTCTATAGGCAATTCGGTTAGCTCTGAAACTTCTTCGTCGCTCATTCCCTTTTCAATGAGTTTTCTAGCGAGTGAGATTTTCTCTTCGTATGCACCTATCGGCTTGCTTTTTTCTGTAACGGACTCACCGATATTTTCTTTTGCTTTTGGAAGTCTTATTGGTGTTGCCTCTTCTTCTGAAATTTCTCCAAACGGCATATAATCATTCAAAAATTGTGTAATAACAGTATTTATCACCGTTGGAAAATATGAGCAAAGTTCTTCTTTATTCCATTGCGAGCTTTTAACAATCGGTGTGTATTCATTAGAAACTGCCGAATATTCTTGATGTATAATCGTTTTTCCCTCTGCTGATGTGCCGTATACTTTCATGACAACACGCGCTGCAACGCCTTTATTATGAACCCCGTCTTTAACATACGTTTTTTGAAACACGAAATTAACATATAGGACACTCTTTGCATTTGTTTCATTACACATTGCGCGATTCAATTTTCCGCTAGAGCTTGTAAGCGAATCATATCCGTTTGCAGGAATGGTATTTCCAAGATAATCAAAAAGATTTTTCCCCGCATTTTTGTATGATGTGCAATCTTGTAGCACTGACGGGTCTATAACAGAAAGCCCTGTTGCCCTCATTCTGCGCGAAAGCAATTCTGCGGCTACGTCAATGCGCTCTTGAGCTGTTTCAAGCTCTGGGTTTTTCTTGTTTATTGCGCGGTTTACAGCTCCTGTTAAAATACCGTCATCACTCTGTTTGTTGCTGTTGTTCTCGTCATACCATGGAACAGAATTATTAGAATATACCGTCATTATAGCAATCGGATTATAAGAAGATAAATCTGTCTTTGTGCTTGCGCACGATGTAAAGGCGAAAAATAAAGCAGAAAAGACGACAAAAATAATTAGCTTTTCAAAATTTTGCATGGGAAAACCCTCCTACTATTATATGATACCATACGAATCAAAAAATTGGAAAAAAAATTCATATATATCAAAAATTTTCCTTTATTTCTATACAAAGCTATGGTATACTATTTGATATAAATTGATATATATCGGGGGGTAACAATGAAAAGCATTGTAAAAAGAAGCCTTGCGGTGATGTTAGCTTTTTGCTCTGTTTCAGTAACGGTTGCAAAATCTAAGTCAAAAGACAAAACTGTTCGTGATGTAGATAGTGCTGTATTTGAAAAGTATACAAATCCTGCATTTTCTAATCCTGATGCAATGGGGCAGGCGAATTGGGGTACTCTCAACTGTCATGACCCAAAGATTTTCCAAGATGATGATGGCACGTATTATGTCTATTCAACAGATGCTGCAATTGGAGGGCAAGGGCAGAAAGGGCTTCAGATTCGCACTTCAAAAGACCTCGTGCATTGGCAAAGTCTTGGGACTTCTGCAATACAGAGAAAATGGGATAGAGATTGGCTGAGATGGAACAATTTTAATATGGTTAATGCTTCTACTTGGGCACCGACAGTGATGAAGCAGAACGGGCTCTATTATATGATTCACGGCATTATCGTAGATTCTCGCTCTCCTGGACATCCTGATGCAGCTATTACTCTCTCTATTTCTTCAAGCCCGAAAGGTCCTTTCTACCCTGCAAGCGAAGCTGCTCACAAAGATGAAAAGATTGCTTCTGTATTGAATTCTCTTGGCGTAGAATATACGCAGTCTACTGTTGTTCGCTACTCGTGGGAAGATAGAGAAAAAACGAACAATGACCCAAAAATAAAGAACATAAAGAGCTTTAACCTTGCAAGCTACGACACTCAAGAAAAAATTGACACTGGCAGTGCGTCTTGGCTTGGTGGCTTTGGTGGTATCGACCCGGAGTTTGTAACAGATGTGGCAAGCGGAAAAAATGTTGAGTATGATATACAGGGGCGAAAATGCTACGGGTTGACATATGGTTCTTGGAAGGGTGGCATTGCGTTAATGTATGTTGATAGTGTTTCGCTAAAAAGCGTAAATCCTGCAACAGGAGAAGAGCTAGATGTTCCTGCAGATAGTGTGGAGGGGGCATTCGGTACATGTATTGCAGGTGGTTATGGAGCTGCGTATGAAGGCGCACAAGTCATCTATAATAGCGACACAGGATATTATTACTGCTTTGTGTCGATGGGGGATTTGAACTGGGAATATCGCGTTGGTGTTGGTCGCTCAAAAGAAGTAACAGGTCCATATATTGACGCTTCGGGAAAGAGCATGCTTTTGACAAATGATACTCAAGCAGATTATCACGCAATTAGCTCTAAAATAATTGGTGGCTGTGAGTTGAATGGGGATTATGCTTTCCGTTGTCAAGGTGGGCAAAGTATTTTGAGAACGGCTGACGGCAAAGTGCTTTTTGCATGCCATACGAGAACTAATTTTTTGCGTGGCTGGTTCTTCTTCTTGCAAGTGCATCAGATGTTCTTCAGTGAAGATGGTTGGCCTGTATTGAATCAAAACGAGTATTACGAAGATTCAACGACAAAAGAGGCTCTCGCATCTCTTTCAAAAACCGATGTTGTGGGGACTTATGACGCAATTTTGACTGTTCGTGGTACACAAAGAGGCGATTATCAAGCGTGGGGAGAGCCTGAGCCAATTCACAATATCACTCAAGCAGACGCAATTCCAACGCCGTCAAAAGAGCTTACCTTTGACGCAAGTGGCAAGATAAGTGGCAGCTATACAGGAAGTTGGACTCTTGCTTCTGACGGTTACACGCTTACGCTTACCCTTGACGGAGTGGGAACTTTCCGCGGGTATGTGCTAAAAGCTGTTGATTGGGCGAAAAAGAAAGGAAACACACGAAAGACAATAACATTTACTACTATTGATAGTGAGCAAACAGGAGAATATTTCTGGGGCAATAAGAGATAAATACAAAAAAATGTTTGATACGTTTTTCAAAGAGAAAATGTATCAAACATTTTTTTTATAAAAACGAACATTACAAAATAGAAAGTTGAATTATGCTTTGGATAATGGTATAATTCAACGTATGAAAAGAACTGACAGAAAGCAAGGTAAATTAGTTTTTCACATTGTAATTCTTATTGTGCTTATTGTTACTCTCTTGTCTGTGGCGCAAGTTGAGATTGTAAAAAGAAATACGGCTCATTCTATTGCTGGTTTATACGAAGAAGATTGCAAAAGAATTACAGATGCGTATGCAAATGTTATTTCAATTCGTTTGAGCGAATATATAAAGCAAATGCGTATGTATACACAAGCGGACATCACAAAAACATATAATGCCACAGAGATTCAACAATGGCTAATTGCTCACGAAAGCTCTCGCACACCCGATTATGACCGCATTGGCTACATTGACGAAAAAGGCGATTTTTACAATGACCAAGGAAAAATTACCAATGTCTTTGACAGAGAATACTTTAAGAACATAATGCAGAAGGGCGCGGATACTGATATTGATGACCCTGTTATTTCCAAATCGACAGGAACAACGATTATTCACGTTTCAAAAGCGGTGAAAAATGGCGGCAAAAATGTCGGCTTTTATAGCGCGGTAGTGGGCGTAGACAAGATTACCGATTTTGTTCGCTCGATAAATATCGGCAGCACGGGATATTCTTTTTTGTTGAATAGCAAAGGCGAAATCGTTGCGACAAGTGCGGACGAAAGCCTTTTGCCTAATGAAGAGGCGACAGAAGATGTTTCAAAAGCTCTTTCCCCTGTTTCTCACGCGCTTTCTTTGGGAAAAACAGGCACAATGTGGATAGATGCAGGAAAGCTCGGAGAGAAGTTTGTTTCTTATCAGCCGATTGAATATTGTGATTGGGGGCTTTGCTTTGTTATCGACAGCAAGCAAGTGTATAAAACATCGAATGAAATCACGGTAATGCTTTCTATTGCAGGCTTTTTGTTGGGCTTGGCGTTAGTGTTTGCAATAGGATATGCAGTGTCTTTTGCGCTCAAGCCGCTTTTGTTAGTGAAAGTTGCTATTGAAGAAATCGCAAGCGGAGAGGCGGATTTGTCAAAGCGAATTGAGGGCAGAGCAGGAAACTATAATAACGAAATCGGCGGAGTAGTGCGGGGCTTCAATGCGTTTATGGAAAAAATGCAGCAGCTTATAAAAGCTATGAAGAAAGAGAAACAGACACTCTTTGAAACAGGCGACCAACTGCGCCTTTCTACGCAAGATACATCGGCTTCGATTACTGAAATTATTTCTAACATCGAAAGTATGGCTCGCAATATCTCTTCGCAATCCGATAGCGTGCAGTCAACAGCAGGTGCTGTAAACGAAATTGCAAGCAATATTGATTCTCTCAATACGATGATTACGCAACAAGTAACGAGCGTTTCACAGGCTTCGAGTGCAGTTGAGCAGATGATAGGAAATATTGGCTCTGTGAACAAAAGTGTAGAAAAAATGGCGCATTCGTTTTCGGCACTGGAAGAAAGGGCGGTGAGCGGAGCGAGAAAGCAAGACGATGTTACGCAAAAGGTGAGCCAGATACAAGAGCAAAGCGAGAGTTTGCAAGAGGCGAATGCGGTGATTTCAAGCATTGCCGAACAGACAAATTTGCTTGCGATGAATGCCGCAATAGAAGCCGCGCACGCAGGGGAGGCAGGCAAGGGCTTTAGCGTAGTTGCGGACGAAATCAGAAAGCTCTCTGAAACTTCAAGCGAGCAATCGGCTTCTATAGGAGAGCAGCTTGAGCGGATAAAGATTTCTATTGATGAGATTGTTTCTTCTTCAAATGAATCAAGAGAGGCGTTTGCGAGCGTTACAGAGGATATACACACCACAGACACACTTGTTCGGCAGATAAAAAATGCAATGGAAGAGCAGTCTGCAGGCTCTCAACAGATTATAGCGGCGTTGCATGAAGTGAATGATAATTCAAGCATCGTAAAGCAAGCGTCAGCTGAAATGAAGGCTGGAAACAAGGCGATTTTGCAAGAGATACAATCGTTACAAGATTCGGCGTTGAGTATGAAAGTGGGAATGGACGAAATGTCGATTGGCGCAAAGAATATCAATGAAACGGGCGTTACTCTCGATGCGTTGTCGAATAAAATGGAAGAATCAATCAACGGCATTGGCAATCAAATCGATATGTTCAGTGCCTAATACAGCCATAGGCTGTTTTGCACCCAGAGGGTGTTTTGTCAGAGAGCCGAGTGCTGTTTTTCTCCTAGAGAGTGTTTTGTTAGGTCAGCTTGTTTATGAAAAAAATAAAAAAAAACAGATTATGGCTGTAACCTTAGAGAAAGTGGGTGTTTTTATAAGTGTTGCAAGAGCAAACAAAAGCTTAACAGCTAATTAATTTTCTTCATCCTCCTCCTTTAAATAACTTCGGTCGTTGACCGAGGTTATTTTTTTATTGGCGCAACTACTCCCACGGTCGTGGGAATGATATAACTACGGTCGTAAGTGAGGGGCGAGAACGGTCGTGGGAAAAACTATTTACGGTCGTAAGTATGAGATGAGAACGGCCGTAAGTGTGATATATTTACGACCGCAGTTACAGGCAGCAGACATAGGCTGTTTGTAACTTCAGGGGGTTTTGTGCGGTCTATGCCTTACAAAGCAGGCTATGCCCTTAAAAGCAGGCTATGCCTGTTGAGAAAAGTAGGGTGTGCCTATATAATAGGAAGTATGGTTGAGTATATAACTGCGAAAAAGGCGTTGAGTGCGTCTTGGCTGAAAACACCGAT
>ERZ842401.2792-NODE-2792-length-22701-cov-45.939327_pt1 | contig 22701 bp, 15 predicted proteins | sample MGYA00521270_ERZ842401 | MGnify/ENA primary metagenome ERZ842401 (study PRJEB31892, sample SAMEA3878208) | bioreactor metagenome | biome: Moose rumen | place: Sweden | collected 2011-10 | study: EMG produced TPA metagenomics assembly of the PRJEB12797 data set...
TAACCAACTCTGAGTACAGGCAGTTTGTGAACTATGTGCGCGACAGCATCATCCGAGAGCGTCTGGCCGACCCCAACTATGGCGGCGACGAGTCCTACAAGATTGAGGAGGACAAGAACGGCGACCCCATACCGCCGCACCTGAACTGGAAGAAGTCGCTGCCCCGCAAGCCCAATGAGGACGAGCTGCGCGCCATTGAGAGCGTCTACGTGACCAACCCCGTGACGGGCGAGCGCATGCTCGACGCCTCGCAGATGAACTATCGCTACGAGGTGTACGACTATACCGAGGCTGCCAAGCGCCGCAACCGTCTGGTCGCCGAAGAGCGCAACCTGAACACCGACGTGCAGGTAGACCCCAACGAGGAGGTGTGGATATCGAAGGACACCGCCTATATCGACGACGAGGGCCGCATAGTGAGGCAGACCATCAACCGCCAGCTCACGGGGCCGTGGGACTTCCTCAACACCTATATCGTGAACATTTATCCTGACACTACGTGCTGGGTGAACGACTTCCCCAATGCTGAGAACGAGGTGTATATGCGCAACTATTTCTCGAACCCCGCCTACAACGACTATCCCGTGGTGGGCGTCACATGGGAGCAGGCCAATGCCTTCTGTGCATGGCGCACCGACTTCCTGCTGAAGGGGCTGGGCCCGGCTGCCCGCTATGTGCAGCGCTACCGTCTGCCGACAGAGGCCGAGTGGGAGTATGCCGCCAGGGGCAAGGACCAGAGCGAGTTCCCGTGGGACAACGAGGAGGTGGCATCGGGCAAGGGGTGCTTCTATGCCAACTTCAAGCCCGACAACGGCAACTACACCAAGGACGGCAACCTGATAACCTCGAAGGTGGGCATATACTCGGCCAACAGCAACGGTCTCTTCGATATGGCAGGCAATGTGGCCGAATGGACATCGACCATCTATACCGAGGCTGGCGTCGACGCCATGAGCGACATCAACCCGCAGCTGAAGTATAACGCGGCCAAGGAAGACCCCTATAGGCTGAAGAAGAAGAGCGTGCGCGGAGGCTCGTGGAAGGACCCTGAGAGCTACATCCGCTCGGCATGGCGCAGCAGCGAGTATCAGAACCAGCCTCGCAGCTACATCGGCTTCCGCTGTGTGCGCAGTCTGGCGCAGACCACCAGCGAGCGCGTGAAGCAAACCAAGGCATCGGCCAAGAAAAAGAAGTAGTAAATATATTTACGGTTTTACGATTTACGATTTACTATTTATTTTATAATTTGATTATTTCACAATTATACAGGTAAACGGTAAATTGCTAAATCAGAAAATCGGAAAATAAATAGTAAATAGTAAATTGTCAAATTGTAAATCAAAATGACCAAATACAGCAAATTCAACGTAGTTTACCTCTTGCAGAAGTGGCTCGACAGCGTGCCTGGCCAGACGTTTATGAACTATGCCTACAGCTGGGGCGCCTCGATTGTGATCCTGGGTGCACTGTTCAAGCTGACCCACCTGCCGGGAGCCAACCTCATGCTCTTCCTGGGCATGGGTACTGAGGTGTTCGTGTTCTTCATTGCCGGCTTCGACCGTCCGTTCGACAAGACCGAGGACGGCAAGGACCTGCCCACACACATGGAGGGCAGCGTAGTGCTGGGCGGTGCCCAGGGCGTGACAGTGGCCGAAGGAACCGAGCTGCCCGTAGGCGTGGCTGGTGGCGACGACATCGGCGGTGTGCAGGTGGCCGGTGGCAGCGGCACCACGATTGTCGGTGGCGGTGGTGTCATCGGCGGCGGCATCATCGGAGGCGGTGGTGGCGGCACTGTGGTCATCGGTGGCGGTGCACCTGTGGTGGGTGGCTCCGACCAGGAACCCGTCGAAGGCGATGGCGTGGCAATGGGGGGCACCACGATGGTGGACACCGAGGCCATTGCCAACGTGGCTACATCGGTGGCCCACATGTCGGGTGGCGTGAACATGCCGGAGCTGCCGAAGATGAACCCCGAGCTGGAAGATGCCACCAACAACTACGTGGACGAGCTGAAGAACCTCACAGAGATGCTGCATAAGGTGGCAGAGCAGAGCGAGCGCCTGAGCCGTGACAGCGAGGAGATGGAGAACCTGAACCGCACGCTCACAGGCATCTGCAAGATCTATGAGATGCAGCTGAAGGGCGCCAGCCAGCAGATTGGCACCATCGACCAGATTAATGACCAGACACGCAAGATGGCCGACCAGATAGCCGAGCTGAACCGCATCTACGCTCGTATGATTGAGGCCATGACCGTGAACATGCCTAATATCAACAACAATGGCAATTAAGAAAAGACCAGTATCTCCGCGCCAGAAGATGATCAACCTCATGTATGTGGTGTTGATGGCTATGCTGGCACTGAACGTCTCGAACGAGGTGCTCAACGGCTTTGCCATTGTGCAGGAGAGCCTGAACCGCACCACAGCCAACGCCACGCAGGAGAACCAGGTCATCTACGACGACTTTGAACAGCAGATGGCTGCCAACCCGCAAAAGGTGAAGGAGTGGTACGACAAAGCCATGCAGGTGAAGGAGATGAGCGAGCGCCTCTACTCGCTGGCCACCGAGCTGAAGATGGCCATAGCACAGGAGGCCGACGGCACCGATGCCAACCCCGACAGCCTGCAAAACAAAGAAGACCTGGAGGCCGCCAACCAGGTGATGCTGGCCCCTGGCCGTGGACGCGGCGAGGAGCTGAAGAAGGCCATCGACACCTATCGCGACGGCATACTGGCTATGGTGGCCGACTCGGTGAAGAAGGAGCACATTGCCAGCGACCTCACCACCAAGGTGCCCGAGGGCGTGCTTGGCAAGAACTGGCAGGAGTACATGTTCGAGGCTATGCCCGCCGTGGCTGCCGTCACCATGCTGACCAAGCTGCAGAACGACGTGCGCAACGCCGAGAAGGAGGTGCTGCACACGCTGGTGCAGAACATCGACGTGAAGGACATCCGTGTCAACGCCCTCGATGCCTTCGTCATTCCCAACTCGCAGACCATTGTGCAGGGCGACCGCTTCTCTGCAAAGATAGTGATGGCCGCCATCGACACCACCCAGGTGCCTGAGATATACATCGGCGAGCGCAAGATGGACCTGAAGGACAACGTCTATGAGACCGTGTGCGGAAGGACGGGCGAGTTTACACTGGTCGGATACATACAGACCATCAACGGCAATGGCGACAAGATTCGCCGTGACTTCTCGCAGAAGTACACCGTGGTAGAGCCGTCGGCAACCGTATCGGCCGACCTCACCCGCATGCTCTATGCCGGCTACAACAACCCCATCAGCGTGTCGGTGCCTGGCGTGCCCTTGAACAAGGTGCAGGCCACCATGACCAACGGCACGCTGCAGCCCGTAGGCCCCGGCAAGTATATTGCACGCCCGTCGCAGATAGGGCAGGACGCCGTCATCACCGTGACATCGACCAACACAGGGCGCCCGCAGACCATGGGCTCGTTCTCGTTCCGCGTGCGCCGTCTGCCCGACCCGACGCCCTTCATCGACATGAAGGACGAGAAGGGCAATCCCACCCGCTATAAGGGAGGCGGACTGCCCAAGCAGAGCTTGATGGCCATCGACGGCATTGGCGCTGCCATCGACGACGGCATACTCGACATCGGGTTCCGTGTGGTGTCGTTCGAGACCGTGTTCTACGACAACATGGGTAACGCCGTGCCCATGGTGGGCGAAGGCTCGAAGTTCTCGGCACGACAGAAGGAGACCTTCCGCAAGCTGAACCGCAACCGCCGCTTCTACATCTCGCGTGTGAAGGCCGTCGGCCCTGATGGCATCGAGCGCACACTGAACACCTCGATGGAGGTCATCGTGAAATAAGATTGATAATTGAAGACTGAAAATTGAAAATTATTATGAAACATACAGTATTGAACCCGAAAGAAAACTGGACATTGAGATTGATTCTTGTAGCTTGCTGTCTGCAATTCTCAATTTTCAATTTTCAATTTTCAATTTGTTCGGCCCAGCCCGCCAAGCGGCGCACGCAGCAGGCCGCCGAGACACAGAAAAAGCAGCAGACCTCGCAGGGAGGTATGTCGCAGCGCATGCGCCTGCAGTATCCCACGGCTGTCGACATGCCTGAGGACGTGGTGTGGCGTCGCGACATCTACCGCGAAATCAACCTTGAGGAGCCGGAGAACGCCGGACTCTACGACCCCGTGGAGCCTGTGGGCAAGCAGATGAACCTCTTCACCTACATCTTCAAGCTGGCATTGAACGGCTATATCCCCGTGTATGAGTACCGCTTAGATGGCAGTGAGGTGCTTGAGGCATCGGCCAAAGTCGACATGAAGACCATTCTCGACAACTACCACATCTTCTATGAGGAAGAGGGCGGCAAGGTGAAGGTGGACAACAGCGACATCCCCTCTGCCGAGGTGAAGATATACTATCTGAAGGAGAGTGCCTACTACGACCAGGCCAACTCTACCTTCCACATCAAGCCGCAGGCCCTGTGCCCCGTGATGCTGCGCGAGGACGACTTCGGCGGCGAGGCGGCCAAGTACCCCCTGTTCTGGGTGAAGTACAGCGAGGTGGAGCCTTTCCTGAGCCGACAGAGCATCAAGACGAGCGACAACAACGATGCCGCCGTGATGAACCTGGACGACTACTTCACGCTGAACAAGTATAAGGGCAAGATATACAAGACGGCTAACCGTCTGGGCAAGACGTTGGCACAGATAGCGGGCAACGACTCCGCCAAATATTCTGCCGAACAACGCCGCATCGAGGCCGAGCTGGCTGCTTTCCGCGACAACATCTTCGGCGACAAGCAGAAGCGCGACTCGCTCGACAGCATTGCCAATGCCGACCCCAAGGCTGCCAAGGCCGAGAAGAAGAAGCGCACGCGCGGCAGCAAGTCGTCGTCGGAGTCGGCCAGCAGCAAGAAGAGCAAGTCGTCAAGCTCGTCGGCAAGCTCGTCGGCAGCCCGTGTGTCGGTGCGTCGTCAGCGCCATTGATCATTGACCGTTCCTATGTTACTAACCTTCCATTGATACAGGATGAAACGCCTGCTCATATCACTGCTTGTGCCTGTGCTGACATGGTTCGCTGCCATGCCGGCCCAGGCACAAGTCAGTTTCGGAATCAACGGCGGCGTGCAGCTCATGGAGATGAACTACAACGCCGACGTGCTCAGGTCGAGCAATCGTGTAGGCTATTTCATCGGTCCCACCGTGGTGTTCTCGTTGCCCGTCTCGGCGCTTTCTGTCGATGTGGCGGCGCTCTACAACCGTCGCGACCTACGGTTCTACGACAACACCTTCACCCAGGAGCGACTGCTCATCCCTGCCCATCTGCGCGTAGGCACCTCACTTCTCGACAAGTTGGGCGTCTGCCTGTTTGCCGGTCCGCAGTTCTGCTGTCACCTTGGGCGCAGCACAGAGCAGTGGAAGGACGCCGATGGCAACAACCGCGAGCTGGTGATACAGGAGAACACGCTCTGTTTCGACCTCGGCCTTGCCCTGCGTATAGGCAAGATTGAGGGCAGCATAACCTACAACCTCCCCCTTGGCAAGACCGCCGACCTAACCTGGCAGGAGATAGGCCAGCAGCTGCAGTCAGAGAGCTGGGCGCATGCCCGCTCGCGTACTAATGCCTGGTGCATCGCCGCCACCTACTATTTCTAAATATACTCATCTTTCTCGAGAAAACTGCTTATCTTTGCATCTGCAATGAAGTATGCTGATGTCATAGTGCCACTGCCACTGCAGGGAATGTTCACCTACTCGCTGCCAGAGTCTATGCAGCAGAGGGTAGGGGAGGGCATGCGCGTGCTGGTGCCCTTCGGCCGAGGCAAGAACATTGTGGGGCTGGTGGCACGCCTGCACGACACGAAGCCTGCTGGCTATGCCGTGAAGGACGTGCTGGAACTGCTCGACGACACCCCTGTGGTGCTGCCCCAGCAGTTGCGCCTGTGGCAGTGGATAAGCGACTACTATATGTCGCCTATCGGCGAGGTCTACAAGGCGGCGCTGCCTGCCGGACTGAAGTTGGAGGAGGGCTATAAGCCCAAGACAGAGACCTTCATACGGCTGACGGAACCATTCCGCTCGGAGCAGGCCCTGCACGTGGCCCTCGACATGCTGCGCCGCGCCGACAAGCAGCTGAAGGCTTTCACCGCCTATTTGCAGCTGTCGGGATGGGACGAAGCTTTTAGTGGAGAGCAGACTGCGGAATGTGGCGAGGTTTCTCGTGATGAGCTGCTGAACTATGTCGGCACCACGCTGCCCATTGTGAACCAGCTGGTGAAGCGCGGATTGCTTGAAACCTATGAGGTGGAGGTGGGGCGGCTGAACCATGGCGGCGAGCCGCACCCAGAGCTGATAAAGCAGCTGAACAGTCATCAGCAGGAGGCCTACAACCAGATAATGTTCTCGTTCTTGCAGAAGCAGGTGACGCTTTTACACGGCGTCACCTCGAGTGGCAAGACCGAAATATACATCCATCTTATCCAGCGTGAGATAGAGCAGCACAGGCAGGTGTTGTTTCTCATGCCCGAGATTGCCCTGACGGTGCAGATGATGGAGCGCCTGCAACGGGTGTTCGGCAACCGCTTGGGCATCTACCACTCCAAATACAGCGATGCCGAGCGCGTGGAAATCTGGCAGAAACAGCTTTCGCAGAATCCCTACGACGTCATTCTGGGGGCCCGTTCGGCGGTGTTCCTGCCTTTCCAGCGGCTGGGGCTGGTCATTGTCGACGAGGAGCACGAGACCAGCTACAAGCAGCTAGACCCCATGCCGCGCTATCATGCCCGCAGTGTGGCTATTATGCTATCCAAGATAATCGGTAATGAGCAATTAGTAATTAATAATTATGATAACAAAACAAGCGTAGAAGGTGATCATAATTGCTCATTACCCACTACTAATTACTCATTAAAAGTGCTATTAGGCACGGCCACGCCCTCGATGGAGTCGTACTACAACGCGAAGACGGGCAAGTATGGTCTGGTGGAGCTGACCCAGCGTTATCAGGACATCGAGCTGCCCGAGATACAGGTGGTCGACACGCGCGACTTGCAGCATCGGAAGATGATGCGTGGGCCCTTCTCACCTCTCTTGTTGTCGCGTGTGCGCGAGGCTCTCGACCGTGGCGAACAGGCCATTCTCTTCCAGAACCGTCGGGGATGGACACCCTTGGTGGAGTGTCGGCAGTGTGGATGGGTGCCCCACTGCCAGCACTGCGACGTGTCGCTCACGCTGCACAAAACGACCCAGCAGCTATCATGCCACTATTGCGGCTTCACCTATCAGGTGCCTTCGGCGTGTCCTGCCTGTGGCGGGAAGGACTTGCGCGGCCGCGGCTACGGCACGGAGAAGATTGAGGACCAGGTGCGCGACATCTTCCCTGATGCCCGCATAGCCCGCATGGATCTCGACACTACACGCACCCGCAATGCCTACGAGCGGCTTATCAGCGACTTTTCTGCCGGGCGCACCAACCTGCTCATCGGCACGCAGATGATCTCAAAGGGACTCGACTTTGACCGCGTCTCGGTGGTGGGCATTCTCGATGCCGACACCATGCTCAACTATCCTGACTTCCGTGCCTACGAACATGCGTTCATGATGATGTCGCAGGTGAGCGGTCGTGCCGGTCGTAAGGGCAAGCGCGGCCTGGTGGTCTTGCAGACCAAGAACCCCACGGCATCGGTTGTCGGACAGGTGGTACGCAACGACTATCAGGGACTCTACCGCGACCTGATGGCCGAGCGGCGACAGTTCCACTATCCCCCCTTCTACAGGCTTGTCTATGTCTATCTGAAGCATGCCAACGAACAGACGGTAGACACCGCTGCCCTGGAGTTGGGCAGTAGGCTGCGCCAGTGGTTCGGCGCCCGTGTGCTGGGACCAGACAAGCCCGCCGTGGCCAAGGTGAAGAGCCTCTGCATACGCAAGCTGGTGCTGAAGCTCGAACCGGGTATCGGCCTGCCGCAGGTGCGCCAGTACCTTATGCTGGCTCAGCAGCAGATGCTCCAGAACAAACGCTACTCATCGTTGCAAGTCTATTTCGACGTTGATCCGCTGTAATCTCTCACCATTTATAGTCGATGCCGATGCCAAACACGTTGTTGGTGCGCGAGTAGGTCTCGGCTACGGGAATGTCAAGATACATGGCGTCGCGAGTATAGTCGCTGTAGAGCGAGCAGAAGTAACCCACGTTGACACGCAGCTGCTGCGTCAGCTTGTAGGCGGCGCCCAAGCCCACTGAGTAACTGTCGCAGGCAAACGACGTGTTGGTCTGGTAGGTGTCGCTGAGTCCGTAGTCGGTGCGCTGTCCGCCGCAGGAGACGGTCAGCCGGTCGTTGACGTCGTACTCCACACCAAGCAGTATTTCATTGGTTCCACCCTCTAACTGGTCTTGCCGGTCGCCCGACATTTTCGAGTGTTTGTCGTCGAAGAAGTGGTATTCGGCCGTGGCACGCAGCTGGTCAGTGAACTCATAGCCCACGGCAAAGGAGAGCAGCGAGGGCATGTCGTAGCGCGTCTTCACCCCGTCCTGATAAGGGGCTGCCAAGGCCCCTGCCGCAGCAAACGAGGGCTGGGCTGCCAGTGCGGGGGCTGCACCGATGTCGAGTGTCTTGGTGTTGTTGGGGATGTTCAGCTTGGAGCGGAACTCATAACGGCCCGTCAGCACGAGGCGGTCCAGCTTGTAGTTCACACTGACAAAGGGGCACAGCCCCCACCCTCTCTGGTCGACGTCGAGGTTCAGTTTCAGCAGTTCACCACTGCCCATGGCTCCGGCGACGATGGCATTGTCGGTGGTGGCGATGACGTGACCGCGGTTGTAGCCGTCGTAGATGTTGACGCGCATGCCCGCAGCTGCCGACCAGTGGTCGCTGAGGCGGTAGGTCAGGTTGGCCTGAATGCCGTAGATGTACTGCTTGCCCTCCATGAAGGCGTCCATCTGGTAGAAGTCGGCGGGAACGACCGCTGCACCGGCGGCTGTATTGATGGTCTGTGCCACCTGGCTCATCATGCCCCTGACGGGCACGGCAAACTGCGGTACGCCTTCGTTATAGGTGCACTTGCCGCCACTGCCCACGATACCGGCCATGAAGCCCACAGCCCAGTGGTCGTGCTTGTAGGCGGCAAAGAGGGCAGGCACGAAGGGATTGGCCGATGCCTTGCCCTCGAACTTGTGCTGCTCGAAGCCTATGGCCGTGGCGTAGGACTGGCTCAGCGTGGCCTCGATATTGCGATACTGGAACGGTTTCTGGATGTTGAACGACAGCTGCCAGCCGTCGCTGCCCCAGGCCAGTCCGGCAGGGTTGCTGTAGACGGCATCGATGTCGAACGAGGCGCCGCGCGCCATCATGCGGTCGAAGGCAATGTGATAGTTGGTGTTGGTCATCAGACCACCGGCATAGGCGGCAGCTGCAAAGGTCAGGAAAGCAGCCATAAGGGTGTAAATCTTCTTCATTGTTTGTGGGTTTATTGGTTTTGTCTGCGCTACAAAGATACGAAGAAAATGTTGAACGGCCGAATTTTAGGCGAAGAAAAAACCGAAAAAGGACAAGTTTGTATCCCTTTCGTGCTATTATTGTGTCAAGAGACTGCGATTTCTCGCGAAAATTTCCTACCTTTGCACGTATATGAGTAAAGATTTTGTTGCAGCCGTTGTGCTGCCATTGCTGCTTTCCGGATGCTCGTGTTCGGGTAGTGAGGGAGCTGAACAGCGTGCCGAAGGTGTCGCTGCCGTGCAAGATAATGGTGGGGAAATGCCCGACGACGCTACATGTCGTGCAGCATTTGTTGACTATATGAACCGCAAGGCCGAGCGCATGGGCATGCAGCAGACCCACTTTGCCGATGCCAGTGGCTACGTGGCCGAGGGGTCGGCCATCACAGCGCGCGATGCCGTGTTGCTGGCATGCAAGGCGCAGAGCTGTGCGCCCATTGCCGCCGTGTGGTGGCAGAAGCAACATGCCATGCGAGTGGGCGGCCCCAATGCGCGTGTAGACACTATAGGTTCGCTCGACAAAGCTGTCTTCACCGTCCGCTATCAGCTGCTGGGCTGCAAGACGGGTACGCTGGGTGGACAGGCTGGTGTGGTGCTGCTCTGCCAAGATGCGCAGGGCGAACGATATGCAGCCGCCGTGTTAGGGTCGGTGCACGAGCAGCGTTGGCGCGATGCACGCAGGCTCGTAGATATGGCCGGACAGCGCATGCAACAGCCCGCAGCTGCGGTCGACGACCGTGAACTGCGGGCTGCAGGGGCGGCGGTGTGCCGCATGCCTTTAGTGTATGTTCCGTGGCAGAAGGCGCTGCCAGTGGCATGGCTCTATCAGCGTGCACTCGACAAGCCGTTGCTGCCTGCGTCGGTCACCAAGACTATGACCGCCATCTGTATGCTCGATTTTGTAGACAATCTCGACGATACGTTCACCATCAAGGCCAGTGACCTGATGTCTGGCAGTGGGCCACGCTTCAAGGAGGGTGATGTGCTGAGCTATCGCGAGGCGCTCTATGCCATGTTCCTGCCCTCGTCGAATACGGCAGCCGTGGCTGTGGCTCGTGCTGTGGGGCAGAAGATGGTGGGTCGATGACTACAGGTCGATGTCGCAGCCGATGCCCAGCACGCGGTTGGTGCGGGTGAACGAGTCTGTGGTAGGTGTGGTGCGCTTGTAGTTGCCGTATTCAGTCTGGAAGAAAGCGGCCTTGACCTTCACGTTGTCGCACACCTTGTAGTTGGCGCCGAAGCCAACGCTGTAGCTGTTCACCACGAACGAGATGTCGTTCATATACTCGTCGGTAAGTCCGTAGCGCGTAATCTGTCCGCCGAGCGAGATGGTAAGGTGGTCGTTCACGTCCCATTCGGCACCTGCCGACAGCTCGTAGCTGTTGTGGTCCAGCTTGTCCTGGCTGTCGTTGTACCAACGTGCCTGCTTGTCGAAGTAGTAGTGGCCACCCACATTGAGGCGCACTTCGTTGATCGGACTGTACTGGGCACCCAGTGTGAGCAGTGCAGGCGAATCCTCGTTCACGTCCTTCTCGTCTTCATATTTGTTCACTGCATCGATGACGCCGGCCTCGAACACGGTCGACTCGTTCCTCATGCGTATCTGTGTCTTGAACTCGTATTTGGCGGCGAAGTTGAAGTGGTCATTCAGTTTGTAGTCAACACCAATGACTGGGGCGATGCCTACGCCGGTCTGGTTGCAGAGCAGGTTCACTCCCTGCGAGTATTTGGGCAGCTCAGACATCATCTTTTTTGTAGTCGGGTCGGTCAGCCGCTCTATTCCTGCCTTCAATGTCTTCATGTCGTCGGTCATGGCTGCGGCAGGCACGTTGTTCAGTATGGCCATCACCTCTTCGGCTCTTGGGGTCAGCTCCTGGTTCTGCACTGCCACGTTCGACAGCATGGAGGCAAAGCTGATGCCGTCGTCGTTGGCAGCCGTGCGCACGCGGATGTTGCTGATGCGTGCCTTATAGGTGGCGTCGCCAAGTAGCAGTCGCAGGCCACCATAGACCGACACCTTCTCGTTGACCTTGTAGGCGGTGCCCAGCTGGAATCCATAATAATACTGGCGGCCTTCCATGTAGCTGTCCATGTCGTAGCCTTTGGTGCCGTTGGTGCTTATGGTGCCGGTGGGTACTGGCAGTCCGGCCATGGTATAGATGGCAGGCGAATAGATGTTGAGTGCCGTGGCCAGCTGATCCATCGCCATGAAGCTGCTGGCAATGCTGCCTACGGCACGCTCGAACGAGCCAAGGCCATCGGCAAACTCGCACTTGCCGCCGCCACCAGGTATCGAGAAGTTGAACTGCATGCTCCAGTTGCCTTTGTTCCATGCTGCCTGTATGGAGGGGATGACGGGTGCTTCGGCCACACCCTCGAACGTCTTATGACTATTGTTGTTGTTCTTCTTGCCTAATGTGAAAAGCTGGTCTGTGGAGTTTACCGTGCGCGTCTGGCGAGCGTATTGCCAGTTGATGCCCAGGTGGAAACCCTGTGGCATGAAGGCTACACCGGCAGGATTGGAATAAACGCCGTCGAGTCCGATGGCCGCATCGCGCGACGGGTTACGAAGAAAGTCAATGCTTTGGTTTGTGTTGGTCAGAATGCCGCCAGCCATTGCCGGGGCAGTTGTCATGGTCAGCATTGCGCCGACGCAGAATGTCTTGATGTTGATCATATCCTAAAACAATTCTTAAAAAATCGGCTGCAAAGGTAAAATAATTGTTTCGGATAGTATTGTTAAGGCACACAGTCTTAACAAATATTAAATATAATTTGCACATAAACTGCGCATTTGTGCAATTATGTGCAAATTATGGTAGCTTAAAGAGGCAAGTCGCCCAGTATGCTGGTAGTGGCTCCGGCGCGGCTTTGCACATAGTCGGCAGCATGCTTGCCGCAGTCTTTCAGGTACTGGGCATCGCTGCTGAAGCGGTCCATCAGACGAGCGAAGTCGTCGTAGTCCTGAATGTCGAACCCACCTGTGGAGGCTTTCAGCTCTTGAGCCTCCTGGAAACGCTGGTTGTTGGGGCCGAAAATGACAGGTTTGCCCCACACGGCTGCCTCGAGCACGTTGTGAATGCCAACGCCAAAGCCACCGCCCACGTAGCACACGGTGCCGTAGCGATAGATGCTGCTTAGCAGGCCAAAGCAGTCGACAATCAAAGCCTCACCGCCAACGCCTCTCCATGGGGCGAGGGGAGTAGTAAGACTTGTATATCGCGTGACGTTCCATCCTGTTAGCTTCTTTTCTATTTGCTGTAAGTGGTCTTCGCCGATGACGTGGGGAGCAATGATAAGCGCCCAGTCGCGGTGCTCGTTGAAATACTTAATGAAGACATCCTCGTCGGGCGGCCAGCTGCTTCCAGCTATAAATACCTTTGGAGAACTGCATGCCTGGGGCTGAGCACCGCTCTCGCCACCTGCTTCTGCAGCTGTAGGGGAATCGGTGGCGAGGCTGATGGGCAGCTGTTTAGCCTGCTCCTTGATTTGCAGCACGCGGTCGAAACGGGTGTCGCCCGTGATGGTGACGTTGTGCAGGCCTATGGTGGCCAGCAACTCGCGGCTCTTCTCGTTCTGCACATAGAAGTGAGTGAAGCATCCGAGCACGCGGCCATACTGCCTGCCGTACCAGCGAAAGAACACCTGACCGTCGCGGAAGATGCTGCTGACACTGTAGACGGGCACCTGGCGATGCTTCAGAATGTGCAGGTAGTTGTACCAGAACTCGTACTTGATGAAGAATGCCATCTCGGGCCTGATGAGGCGCAGGAACCGGCGTGCGTTACGGATGGTGTCGAGTGGCAGGTAGCAGATGATGTCGGCACCGGCATAGTTCTTGCGTACCTCATAGCCTGAGGGCGAGAAGAAGGTGAGCAGGATCTTCAGCTCCGAATGGTCCTTGCGCAGCTGCTCCATGAGGGGGCGCCCCTGCTCGAACTCGCCGAGCGATGCTGCGTGGAACCACACGTAGCGGGCCTTGGGGTCGACCTTTTCGCGCAGCACCTGGAAGGCGTCGCGCTCGCCGCGCCACATCTTGCGAACCTTCTCATTGAAGAGGCTCGCAATGGCTACGCCCAGCAGGTAGATATATATAATTAGGTTATACATGGGGCTATGGGGCTTATAAGTCTTATAGGTCTTATAGGGCTTATGGGTCTTATATGGCTTATGGGACTTATCCTAAGACTTCGCAGGCCTTTCGTGTGCGGCGGATGGTCTCCTCCTTGCCGAGGAAGGCAGAGATATCGAACATTCCAGGGCCTTTGCCTTCGCCCACGAGGGCCAGTCGCCAGGCGTTCATTACGTTGCCCAGCTTCAGCCCCTTGCTCTCAATCCACTCGTGCACAATCTTCTCTTGGTTCTCCAGCGAGAAGTCGTCGATGCCCTCGAGCACCTGGCAAAGCTCCGTAAGCGTCTTGGCCGACCCTGGCTCACCGTCATCGGTGGGAGCTTTCCAGCGCTTCTTGGCCGTCTTCTCGTCGTAGGCGGTGGGTGCCTCGAAGAAGAACGAGCATAGTGGCCATAGCTCCTTGACAAAGCTTACGCGGTCTTTCATCATGCTGACGACCTGCGTGATGCGCTCCATCGGCTCCTTGACGCCGTGCTCGCGACATATCGGTTCGAAGAGTGCGGCTATCTCGTCGGCGCTCTTCTTAAGGATGTACTCGTGGTTGAACCAAATGCCCTTCTCGTAGGCAAACTTGGCGCCAGCCTTGGAGCACTTGGCAATGTCGAACAGTGGCACCAGTTCGTCGAGTGTGAACAGCTCCTGCTCGCCGCCGGGATTCCATCCGAGCAGAGCCAGGAAGTTGATGACGGCCTCTGGGAAATAGCCCTGTTCGCGATAGCCGCTGCAGAACACTGGCTCGCCCGTCTTCTTGTCTACTGAATTCCAGTCGAGTGGGAACACGGGGAATCCCAGCCTGTCGCCATCGCGCTTGCTCAGCTTACCCTTGCCATCGGGCTTGAGCAATAGGGGCAGATGGGCAAAGCGTGGCATGGTGTCCTCCCATCCGAAGGCCTTGTATAGCAGCACGTGGAGAGGGGCCGAAGGCAGCCACTCCTCGCCGCGTATTACGTGGCTTATCTCCATCAGGTGGTCGTCTACAATGTTTGCGAGATGGTAAGTGGGCAACTCGTCGGCGCTCTTGAAGAGCACCTTGTCGTCGAGTATGTCGCTCTTCACGCGCACCTCGCCGCGGATCATGTCATCAACGAGTACCTCTTCGCCGGCGTCTATCTTGATGCGCACCACATACTGGTGTCCACTGGCAATGAGTCGCTCCACTTCCTCCTGGGGCAGTGTGAGCGAGTTGCGCATCAGCTGTCGCGTCTTGTTGTCGTACTGGAAGTTTTGTATCTCCTGCCGCTTCTGTTCCAGCTCCTCGGGTGTGTCGAAGGCAATGTATGCCTTGCCGTTGTCGAGCAGTTGCCTGACATACTTCTTATATATGTCGCGGCGCTCGCTCTGACGGTAGGGACCGTAGTTGCCGCCGTAGCTGACGCCCTCGTCGAACTTGATGCCCAGCCACTGGAAAGCCTCGATGATGTAGGCCTCGGCCTGTGGCACAAAGCGTGTGGTGTCAGTGTCCTCAATGCGGAACACCAAGTCGCCGCCATGCTGGCGTGCAAACAGATAATTATACAGGGCGGTGCGTACGCCGCCGATATGCAAAGGTCCTGTGGGACTGGGTGCAAAACGCACCCTTACTCTTCTCTCGCTCATGTTGCTTTTAGTATTTTGGCTGCAAAGTTACAAAATAATTCTTAATTCATCGTTCTTTATTCGCAATAATTTCGTAACTTTGTCACCCAAAGCCATATTAACGATGAGCACAACCACTTTGACAACCGAACTGACATGGCGTGACATCCTGTTGCGTCTGGCTCTGGTGTTGGGCACCACCATCCTTATTGTGTGGAGTATGCCCAGTGACAACAGGGTTAACTTCAAGATAGAACAAGGCAAGCCGTGGCGCTATGCCGATCTGACCGCTCCATTCGACTTTGCCATATACAAGAGCGACGCCACCATCAAGGCCGAGCGCGACAGCGTGCTGCGCGACTACGAGCCTTACTACAACCTGCTGCCCGATGTGGCTGGCGAGCAGGTGCGGCAGTTCATGCAGTCGTACAGCAAGGGTCTGCCCGGCCTGACCGATGACTTCAAGAGCATCATTGCCAACCGCCTGCAGCGTCTTTACAACCAGGGCATCGTCGACACCAAGGAACCCGTGGGTGGTGAAGTCGACACACTGCGCACCATACGTCTGGTCAGCGGCCAGCGCGCCGTCAGCGTAAGGGCCAGTACCACGCTCACTGCCATGCAGGCCTACGAGCAGCTGATGCAAGACCCCGTGCTCGCTGCTCATCGCGAAGTGCTGGGCCAGCTCAACTTGAACGTCTTCCTGGTGCCCAACCTTGTCTATGACAAAGAGCGCAGCGAGCTGTCGCAGCAGGAGCTTGTCAGCAGTGTGCCTATGGCCAGCGGCCTGGCCCAGCGTGGACAGAAGATCATCAGCCGCGGCGCCATCGTCGACGAGCAAACCTATCAGGTGTTGCAGTCGTTTGTCAGGGAGAGCGAGCTGCGCCATGCCGCCGACTCACGGCTGAGCACTTCCATCCTGGGGCGCCTGCTATATGTGGCCATACTCATGCTGGTCTTCACCGTCTATCTGACTATTTACCGTCGCGACTACTTCGACCACCTGCCTTCGCTGGGGCTTCTCTACACGCTTATTACGCTCTTCTCCGTGCTCGGCTCGCTGCTTGTCAGCCACAACCTGCTGCACGTCTACATCCTGCCGCTGTCTATGGTGCCCATCTTCGTCAGGGTGTTCATGGACTCGCGCACGGCCTTCATGGCCCATCTGGTGCTGGTACTTGTCATTGCCAGCGTGCTCATACGCCCCTTCGACTTCATCTTCGTCGAACTGGTTGCAGGTCTGGCTGCCATCTATTCGTTGCGCGAGCTGAGCAGCCGCTCGCAGCTGTTCTGGACAGCCGCCCTCACGACCGTCAGTGCCATGCTGGCTGCGTTTGCCGTGTTCCTCATTGAGGAAGACGACCTTACGCTTATTGACCTGAGCGACTACAACTACCTGATAGCTGCCGGCATCATGCTGTTCTGCTCTTATCCCTTGCTCTACATCATTGAGCGTCTGTTCGGCTTCACCAGCGATATCACCCTTATCGAGCTGAGCGACATGAACAAGCCGCTGCTGCGTCGTATGAGCGAGGTGGCCCCTGGCACCTTTCAGCACAGCATACAGGTGGGCAACCTGGCAGCCGAGATAGCCCGCAAGATAGGCGCCAACCCACAGCTGGTGCGCACTGGCGCTCTCTACCACGACATTGGCAAGACACAAGACCCCATCTACTTCACAGAGAACCAGTCGGGTGGCATTAACCCCCACGATCAGATAAGCTGCATAGAGAGTGCGGGCAAGATTATCAGCCACGTCACCGAGGGCCTGAAGCTGGCAGAGCGCGAGAACCTGCCGCAGACCATCAAGGGCTTCATCTCCACTCACCACGGGCAGGGCAAGGCGAAGTTTTTCTACGTGAAGTGGAAGAACGAGCACCCCGACGAGGATATCGACGACCTGCTCTTCACCTATCCCGGCCCCAACCCCTTCACCAAGGAGCAGGCCATCCTGATGATGGCCGACGCCGTGGAAGCAGCTTCACGCTCGCTGCCCGAATACAGTGAGCGCAGCATCCGCGACCTGGTGGGCCGTATTCTCGACTCGCAGGTGCAGGAGGGCTACTTCCGCGAGTGTCCCATCACCTTCCGCGACATACAGTATGCCAAGACTGTGCTCATAGAGAAGCTGAAGACCATCTACCATACGCGCGTCAGCTATCCGGAGCTGAAGAAGGCTCCCGCCGACAATCCTGTCGAGGCCAACAGTGGGCTGGACAATCACTCTGAGTGAGCCGTTCCCCCGATGTGGCGCAACTGTAAAACTTGATATTACTAATCAATAACCAAATAATTATTATGAAACACTTGAGACCACTATTCACCATGCTGATGCTGATGGCAGCATCGGCAACGTTTGCCGTGGGAGAGTACTCGGTAGTGGCCGACGAAGGCGCCTGGTGCTGGTTTGCCGACCCACGTGCCCTGCACTATGAGAACGCTGCAGGCACCATCAATGCCACCTACATCGGCTACATCGACGTGCACGGCAACGTCAAGGCCACACAATACGACTGGGTCAGCCACCGCAAGACCGACGTGCTCATACGCTCCTGCTTCCAGCCCGACGACCACAACAACCCCACCTTCCTGGTGCTGCCCGACGAGCGCGTCATGATCTTCTACACCCGCCATACCGACGAGGCCTGCATCTGGTACCGCATATCGCAGCGACCGGGCGACATCACCGCACTCGGCGAGGAGAAGCGACTGGCCACGGCCAACAACACCACCTATCCATCGCCCTTCATACTCAGCGACGACCCGCAGCACATCTACCTCTGCTGGCGAGGCATCAACTGGCACCCCACCATAGCACGCCTCACCATGCCCGACGCCAGCGACAACTGTAAGTTCGACTTCGGGCCGAAGCAGATTGTGCAGTCCACCGGTGCACGACCATACGCCAAGTACCAGTCGAACGGCAAGGACAAGATATACGTGAGCTACACCACCGGACACCCCGACAACGAGATGCCCGACTGGCTCTACTTCAACGTCATCGACATCAACCAGGGCAACGGCCCCATCCTGCGCGACCTCAACGGCAAGCAGCTCTCGGTCATCAACAACGGTGTATTCAGCGTCAGCAAGACCGACAGCTATGCCAGCTCCCATCCCGCCACCATCGTAGACCGCACCACCGGCGTGCGCAACTGGGTGTGGCAGATAGCGCTCGACAAGCAGGAGCACCCCGTCATAGCCTATCCACACATAGACGATGCCAAGACCTCACACACCTACTGGTATGCCCGCTGGAACGGCTCGGCATGGAAGAACACACAGGTCGTGCAGGCCGGACACGCCTTCCACCAGAACTGGAACAGCACCGAGCGGTGCTACAGCGGCGGCATGTCCATAGACCCCGACAACATCAATGACCTCTACCTCTCCATTCCCACCAAGAACGGTGCCTACAACAAGGACGGCGTCTACGAGATATGGCGCTACACCATCGACGACCAGGGCAAGGTGAGCGGCTCCCAGCAGATCACCACCAACTCGCCTAAGAACAACGCACGCCCCTTCGTCATTCCCGGAGCCAAGAACTCGCCCATGCGCGTGGCATGGATGCAGGGCGACTACTACTACTGGATGGTGCAGCGCAACTATCCCAAGGGCTACCCCACCGCCATACACTGCGACTACCAGTGGCAGGAGGAGCTCACGCAGGAGAGCGATGAGCCGCGCACCGACTGCATCTGCCTCGCACCGGGCAAGACCCTCAGCCTGGCCATCGCCATGAGTGCCGCCAGCTATACGGGCAGCATCTTCACGCTGGGCAACATGACCTATGCCCTCAATGCCGACAACTACCCCGTCGTCACCATAGGCAGCAACAGCTATCGCAGCCAGAACCGACTGCTCACCAGCGACGACTGGGCCACCGGCTCCACCGGCACCAGCGGCGACAACCACCCCACCAAGCTCACCACCTGGGTGCTCACGATGACCTACGACGGACACGTGCTCACCACCTACCGCAACGGGCTCGTCGACCAGGTCATCCAGACCGAGGCCCTGCAAGGCGGCGTGGCCGAGGCTGCCGGCAAGCACTCGATACTGCGCACGACCGACTACTATGCCGTGGCATCGCCCCTCACCGTGCAGCAGATGGTGCAGGACATGCAGAAGGACATTGAGGCCCACCTCGGACAGGCCGCCCTCGACGCCCTGCAGCTGCCCGCCGCGACACGCACCGACCTCGTGCTGCCTGCCGCCTCGCTCGGACAGGAGGTCAACTGGACGTCGTCCAACACGGCCGTCATCGGCCACGACGGTGTGCTCTACAAGCAGAAAGCCGACAAGACCGTCACACTCAAGGCCACCATAGGCACCCTCAGCCGCGACTTCCAGGTGAAGGCACTCGCCTACGACGCATCCAAGAACCTGCGCTACGAGCAGCCCACCGTGCTCGACCTCACGCAGAACACAGCCACGGGCTTTGCCACCAACAAGTATGGCACTGCTCCAGAAGGACTGCTCAAGGGCTTGCGCTCCTACACCGTGCTCGTCAGCGTCAATGCCAAGAGCCTGACAGGCCAGCCGCGCATCTACGACTTCGGTTCTGGTTCGGGCAACAGTCTCTTCCTGCGTGCCAACGCATTGGCTGCCGGCATCAAGCTCAATGGCGGCACAACCACCATGGTGAGTGGAGCCACCACGCTGCAGACCAACAAGGACTATCGGCTTGCCGTGAGCTACAACGCTGCCTCGCGTACCACTAATATATATATAGAAGGACAGCTCGACGCAACGGGCACGCAGAACCAGAACGAGGCCTACATGCTCTACGACGTGGCTACCGACACGCGCAACTACATTGGCCGCACACAGTGGTGGGATGGCTCCTATGCCAGCGACAACCAGGACTTCCGCGGCACCATCAGCCAGCTGCAGCTCTACGATGTATGCCTGACACGCGAAGAGATATGCCAGCTGCAAGGCATCAACTACGAACAGAAGGAGCTGCCTGCCAGCGTGCAGAACGGCGACTTCGAGGGTACCTACGCTCCCATGCAGGGCAGCGGCGTGTCGAGCGACCGTGCCATCTATGTGCCACAGGGCTGGACGGTAGACTATGCCGACCGCAACGAGAACGACCTGACAGCACTGAAGGCGGGCGACCTATACTTCAGCAACTTCTTCGCCTCAAGACCCGCTCCCTCAGCCGACAGCAAACAGACCTACTGGGTGCGACAGAACTGGGGCGCATCGACCATCACCCTGAAGCAGGAGGTGCGGCTTCCAGCCGGCAAGTACAGCCTTGAGACCAGCGTGTGGAAGAGCGGGCTGGGTGGCGACGCCATCGTGTCGGTAGAGACTGAGGGCGGTGCCACCGTCACTGCCCCTTCGCTGGAGAACAAGGAGGCGTGGCAGCAGGCCACCCTGGCCTTCGACAGCGATGGTCAGGCTGCCACCATCATACGCCTGTCGGCCATGCACAACAGCAATGGCTCAGAGAAGATAATAGGTTTCGACAATGTGGTGGCCAAGCTCATGCAGTCGGTCGATGTCATCGAACATACTGTTGCCAACCGTCCGGAGCAAGCACAGCTTTACGACCTGCAGGGGCGTGTGGCAGCTCAGCCAGCTGCCCGCGGTCTCTATATTCGTAATGGCCGCAAGGTCGTCGTGCGCTGAGACCATGTACCGCAGACTGGCTGATCACGGTGCCGTGGCTACCCTTACAGCCACCTGTGCCGCCATGCACTTCGCTGTCGACGGGCTGTGCCTCTGCTGCCTCTACCTGATGGCAGCGGGCGGCAGTGCCGAGGCCTTGGTGGGCGTGTTTGTGGTGTATAACGTGATGGCCTTTCTCACGCAGCCGCTCACGGGCCTGATGGCCGACCGTCTGCGTTGGCCGCATAGTCAGCTTTTGGCAGCCATCGCCATGCTGGCACTGGCCGTGCCGCTGGCCACTGCCGTGGTTGTGGTGCCTGCGCTCAGTGTGGTGCGTTGGGCTGTCTTGGCCGTGGCATTGCTGCTGGGCATGGGCAACTCTATGTTCCATGTGTGGGGCGGCAGGCTTGTGGCTCTGCGCTCTGCCAATGACATGCGTGCGCTGGGCGTCTTCGTGGCTACGGGCGCCTTTGGCTTGGCGGTGGCGGCAGTGCTCTGCTCGTGGTGGCTGCTCTATGTGTTGCTCGTGGCGTTGGTGGCGCTGGCTGCTTGTGTCGTGACGATGACGGGCGATGGCAGTTGTGCTGACTGTGTCAGCAGCGGCAGTGGTCGTTCGGGTGTCTATGCCTGGGCTGTTGTGGCCATCATGCTGTTCGTCATGTTGCGCTCGTTCCTGGCAGAGAGCTTCGCAGCACCTGTCGACAAGTCGCCAGCTGTGGTGCTCGTCGTCGGCCTGGTGGCCATGCTGGGCAAGATGGCTGGCGGATGGCTGGGCCGATGGCTTGGCGTGGCAGGAGCACTGGCACTGGTGGCCGTGCTGGTGGCGGCGTGTGGCCTGCTAAGGGGTGGAGGCATGCCTGTGCTGTTGGCAGGACTGTTTGCTGTAAACTCCACTATGCCCCTGACACTCTATCTGGCTAACGTCGTACTGAAAGGCCGTGAGGGACTGGCTTTTGGTTTGCTGGCTGCAGCACTGATGCCAGGCTATCTGCTGGCCGTGCTCTGACGAGATATGAACAATGTGGTGTGGCTGCTGTTCGGTGCGCTCCTTCCTACGATAGCGATCGAGTATGGGGTGCTGAGGTTGCTTGGCGAGCGCGACGGACGTGTGTTGGCAGCCTCGGTGGTGCTGAATGTGCTCACCAATGTGCCGCTGAACCTCTATGTGCTGCGCTTTGGCATCACGCCGTGGGGCGTGCTGTTGGCCGAGACGCTTGTAGTGGCGGTCGAGGCGCTGGGCTACTGGCTCTTGATGCGCCGTGCGTGTCGCTCGCTTTTCTATAGCGGGTTGTGCAATGCCGTCAGCTTTCTCTGCGGGCTGCTCTTTGTGCTGTTGCGCCATTTATATGCAATTTAAAAACCCTTTAAATACCATTCAAACAATGCATTTCTTAGACATTATCGTCGACTATCCGCGACGCAGGGTCATACCCGATACCGTCGCTACCCCAAAGACAACGCCTGTGGCCGACTCGGTGCCGCAGGATGCCCCTGACACTGTGGGCGCAGCTCAGGACATAGTTGGAACCATTATGCCTAGTTCTGACGACACTTCGCTGCTGCTCTGGTCGGTGCTGTTTGCAGGACTGGCCCTGGCTGCCTGCTGTTTCATTATCTACGCCTATCGCCGTCAGTCGCATCGGCTGTTGCAGGCTGGCTGATGATAACTTGTACGCAGTTCTAAACAACAAGCCCCCGTCGCAACCTTGCAACGGGGGCTTTCTGCTTGTCTTCTGTCTGCCCTGCCAGATGGCAGCCGACAGTTTGCTTGTTACTTGCAGCAGGCCAGCTTGCCGTCGCTGCCGAGCACCTCCACAATCTTGTGGATGTACATCTTCTTCATGTTCTCGCGGGCAGGCTTCAGATACTGGCGCGGGTCGAAG
>ERZ842401.2793-NODE-2793-length-22697-cov-7.613638_pt1 | contig 22697 bp, 18 predicted proteins | sample MGYA00521270_ERZ842401 | MGnify/ENA primary metagenome ERZ842401 (study PRJEB31892, sample SAMEA3878208) | bioreactor metagenome | biome: Moose rumen | place: Sweden | collected 2011-10 | study: EMG produced TPA metagenomics assembly of the PRJEB12797 data set...
TGTCACCGATGACATCCAGCAGTTTATGACGGGTACACTCGTTCTCCCATACCAAGGGCTTGTGCTGGATATATCCCAACTCATTAGCGTCACGGTGCTCCACATGCAGCATGTCGGCAAGTTGGTCCAGACGCTCTTGGGTCGTCTGACGCTCGTAGATGACAATGGCGTTGTCCATGTCACCGCCCTTGATGAGGTTAGCCTGCAGCAATGGCTCGATATCACGGACAAAGACGAAGGTACGAGCGGCGGCTATCTCCGTGGCGAAGTCCTCGACGTTGTCAAGGGTAGCAAACTGGCTATTGATGAATTTCGACTCAAACGAGCACATTGCCGTCAGCGAGAAGGCATCGTCTGGAAGAATGGTGATGCAGGATCCTGTCTTCTCGTCCTTCACCTCGATCTTCTTGCGGATGACATACCAGTCTTTGGGTGCGCTCTGCTCCTCAATACCTACCTCCTTGATTTTCTCCACATACTGGATGGCACTGCCGTCGAGGATGGGGAACTCAGGGCCGTTTACCTGTATCATGCAGTTGTCGATGCCCAGTGCATAGAGGGCTGCCAGTCCGTGCTCAACGGTAGAGACTCGCGCTTCGCCCTTTGCGAGAACAGTACCACGCTGGGTGTCAACAACGTTCTCGGCGATGGCGTCAATGACAGGCTCGCCCTCAAGGTCGATACGCTGTATCTTATAGCCCGTGTTCTCTGGAGCGGGATTAAAAGTCACTGTGAGGTTCAATCCCGTATGCAGTCCTTTTCCAAAGAGAGAGAAACTGCCTTTGAGTGTTTTCTGTTTCATGCGTTATGCTCTTTCTTTAATTCTTCTAACTCCTTGCGCAAGGCACCCAGTTCACGATACATGTCAGGTAGCCGCTTCATCACAGCCTGTGCCTTGAAAAATACTTTCGGGTCGATGGCTGGCGCACCAATCAATTGCTCGCCATTGCCCTTTGTATTGCTGATGACACCACTCTGCGCTCCCACAAAAGTCTTGTCGGCAATGGTGATGTGTCCAGAGAAACCAGCCTGTCCTCCCACCATACACCAAGCACCGATCTTGGTGCTTCCTGCCATTCCGACTTGTGCGGACATCACGGTGTTCTCACCAATCTCACAATTATGCGCAACCTGAATAAGGTTGTCGAGTTTCACCCCTTTATGGATAATGGTCTGTCCCATCGTAGAGCGGTCGACACACGTGTTGGCGCCAATCTCCACATTGTCCTCAATAACGACAATACCCATCTGCGGAATCTTGTCATATCCCTCCTGGTTGGGGGCAAAGCCAAAACCGTCGGCACCGATGACGGCACCTGCGTGAATGGTGACATTCTTGCCAATCTGACATCCGTCATAGATGGTGACATGGGGATATATCATAGAGCCATCGCCGATCTTGACACCATCACCCACATAAGTGAAAGGTCCGATATACACATCCTTGCCGATCTCCGCTGTCTTGGAGATGAAAGCAAGCGGGTCAACACCCGTCTTCTTCGGCAGCGTGGCAGCATACATCTGCATGAGTCTCGCCACACATTCATAGGCATTGGGTACTCTAATCAAGGTGGCACTGACGGGCTTCTCCATTTCCATGTCGTCGTTGACGAGTACGACTGAAGCCTTTGTGTCATATATGAAATGAGTGTATTTAGGATTGGAAAGGAACGTGATAGCCCCCTCTTTCCCTTCTTCTATCTTCGCGAAAGTGTGGACTTTTGCGTTCTCGTCGCCCTCGACACGACCACCGATAAAATCGGCAATTTGTTTGGCTGTAAACTCCATATATAATAATTAGTATTTATAAATCCTTGCAAAGATACGAATTATTTCTTAAAAACGATGATAACAGAGGTAATATTTACGGATTTTTTTGGAAAGCAGTTGTACGTTTAAGATTTCTGAGGCCTCCGCAATATCCTTCACAGTGCCGTCTTTGTAAAGAATACCGATACTGTCATCCTCGGGATTGTACATGTCTTTCCCTATCTCTGTGAGCACCATCAGGTAACGGGTGTCCTCTATGGATATACCCATCTGCTGGGCTATCTGTTCTTTGATGGTGTTGAGGTATTCCTCTGAAGGCTTCTCCTCACTGACCTCCACCTTAAACAGATGGCGGTCGAGCATGTCAGTGGCAAGGGTGGAGAGTATGATATCTTCAGAATATTTCCAAACCTTCAATGCGCTCCAGATGTCAGAGTCGTCCAAGTCCGCATACATCTTTAGCGCTTCCTCATGGGTGGCAAACCATTCCGCATCGACATCGTTACACAAGAAATAGGTGAGGGCAGGGGTTGCGAAAACATCTTTACCCATTTTCGATAAATATTTGGCTCTCAATAAGGTATTAACGAGAAGCATCTCGTACCCGACAGCCGTTCTATGCAGATAGACCTGCCAGTACATCAGGCGTCTTGTCGTCAGGAAATTCTCTATAGAATAGATACCTTTTGAGTCGACAACCAGGCGGTCATCCTTCACGTTCAGCATCTTGATGATTCGTGCCGAGCCAATGTTTCCCTCCGTCACTCCTGTAAAGAAAGAGTCACGTCTAAGATAGTCCAAACGGTCGACATCCAGTTGGCTGGAGATCAGTTGGTGGAAAATCTTATTCGGATACTCATCCTTGAAGATAGCGATGGCGAGATTCAACTCTCCATGCATGTCTTTGTTGATTTGCTCCATCATCATCAGCGAGATCTCCTCATGGGAAATACCGTGAATCAATGTGTTCTCCAAGACATGGGAGAAAGGTCCGTGTCCGATATCATGCATCAGTATCGCCGCCTTCACCGCCTCTGCCTCAGAGTCGAAGATGTAGACCCCCTTCTCTGTCAACGACTTGACGGCTTCCGTCATGAGGTGGAGCGCTCCTAAAGAGTGTTGGAATCTTGTATGTCGTGCCCCCGGGTATACCACCGAGGCGAGTCCCAGTTGGTTGATACGGTTCAAGCGTTGGAACAACGGGTGTTGCACGATATCATAAAGTAGTCCTTTTCGGATTTTGATAAACCCAAATACTGGATCATTGATGATTTTGTATCCGTTCATAGTCGTTCTTTAACGATGCGAAGGTACTACAATTTTTCTAAATCTCCAAATTTACCACTCTAAAGGTTGCAGTTCTCAATAAAATTATGTAACTTCGCACACGAAAATAAATAGATCATCATATAGTGAGGCGATATTGTTTCCATAGGACATTACTGATATTTGTCGCTTTGATGTTGTCAGGTAACATCATGGTGAAGGCAGACGGTTATGAGAAGTTATCGTTTGGTATTCGGCAATTAAGGGCTGACTACCAAACACGACGAGCCATATCGACAAGTGGGAATGAGAGCGTCTGTGCTTTCGTCCGTCTTAATGACAGTCATGCGGAAGATGTCCTGTCAGCATACGGTTGTACTCTCATCACGCAAATCAAAGACATCTTTATCGTCCAAATTCCACTGGAGCAAATAGATGCCCTTGCCAATCATGAGGATGTTGTACGCATTGAGGCGCAATTTGACGCGAGACCTTTATTGGATGTTACTCCATCATGGGTTCATAACCTTCCCGTTTCGACAGGAACAGGACTGCCTCAGGCTTTTGATGGTACAGGGGTACTCCTCGGTATCGTCGATGGAGGCTTTGACCTGACGCATCCCTCTTTCTATGGTGTTGACGGCAGCACCTATCGTATCAAAGGCTTTGTGGATGACTATGCGTCTGATGACGAGTCCATCGGAACGCCAACCCCTTTAGGTCGTGAGTACGATAACGAGGAGGACATCATGAGTAAGGCGCATTCTGGTGATACAGGCACGTCGCATGGCACTCATTGTCTGGGTATTGCGGCGGGCAGCGGCTATGGCTCCGAATATAAAGGTATTGCCTATGGTGCGGACATTTTTGCTGTTAGTACCCAAATAGGTACAGAGTCGTATTACAGTTCCGCAACGGAAGTCGCCCGAATGAAACGGATTTTCGATTATGCCGACGAGACGGGACAACCTTGTGTGATCACCTATAGCATCGGCTTTAATGATATCCCTGATGACTCACAGTTGTTCTCTGAGGCTCTTGAGGGACTGACAGGAGAGGGACGTATTATCGTAACGTCTGCGGGTAATGAGGGAAGGAAGTCGTCGTATGTTAGAAAGTCTGCGGGAATGGGGTCTGCCGGCTCCACATTAAATACTAATAACTATCGTGGCAGGGTGTATTTCCTCAGTGACCAGCCTTTTAAGTTGAAGTGCATCTCACTGGCAATCGAAGAGGGCAAGTATTGTAAGAGCGACTCGGTGATTTATGACACGGAGGATCTCCCCACAGATAGTCTTGTGTTGCGGGGGCACCATTTGATAGTAGAGAAGTGGGGCACCTATTACACGTTGACGGATCGGACGGAAGGTCACACGACGACGGATCATTATCTTGCCCTGGTAGTAGAGGGTGATGACGCGGATGTGCAGATGTATGCGGACCAGCAATATTCCTTTAGTAACACTTATGGAACACAGATGAATGACCTGCGTCTGACAAAGGCAGATAATACACATTGTATTGGACTACCAGGGACGCTATCCCAGATGATCACGGTCGGGGCTTTGAACGGACGTTATTCCTATACGTCATTAGACGGCTCTGAGGTAAAAAGCGCTGGCAGTGAAGCGGAGGTAGGTATCATTGCCTCGTTCTCATCAATTGGACCAACGAAAGACGGACGTGTCAAACCTGATGTCGTGGCACCAGGAGTCTGTGTCCTCTCCGCAGGCAATAGTTATTATTCCAGCGATTATGGGAAGACGCTGGTAAAAGAGACCATGTTCGAGGATCGTACCTATCCTTGGGTGGCGATGTCAGGAACCTCTATGGCAACACCTTGTACAGCAGGCATTATCGCTTTGTGGCTACAGGCTGACCCCACCTTGACACCAGAGAAGGTGAAAGAGGTGCTGAAGAATACTTGCAAGCATGTCGTGGACGGAATCGACTATCCTAATAATGTCTATGGGAATGGGTTAATAGACGCTTATGCTGGAATCTTAGATGTACTGGGTATTCCATCATCTATTTACCGTGTCAGCAAGCACCAGCCTACAGCCCTTCATATCCGACCGATGGCAGACCGACAGGTTTGCTTGTCGTTTGACGCAGCACCTACGAAACCCCTTGCCGTTCGGGTATACACTGTTTCTGGACTATTGGTAAGAGAACAGACGATAGCACCCACCTCGACGACTTATGTCTTATCCATCCCCCAAGTCCGACAAGGTGTCTATGTCGTGCAGGTTGACAGTGCGGAGAAAGGGATGACAGGTTCAGAATTGATTCGTTTTTAACCATCATGTTTAGATTCAAGCGATTTACGATAGAGCAAGACCTATGTGCCATGAAAGTAGGAACAGACGGAGTCCTATTAGGAGCATGGGCACTTGGCGGGAAGCGTATATTAGATATTGGTACAGGAACAGGCATCATAGCCCTGATGATGGCACAGCGTTATCCAGACTCCACCGTTTTGGCTATCGACATAGACGAGGGAGCGGTCAGACAGGCTTCGTATAACGTGGGGAAATCTCCATACCTTCATCAAATAGTTATCAAGAAAGAGTCTGTTCAAGAGCACGAGGGACAATATGACTCCATTGTTTGCAACCCCCCGTTTTTTATAGATTCCCTGCGTGCCCCGGACCAACAGCGGAACATGGCACGTCATACGGACACCTTGTCCTATGCGGAATTGATGCAAGCCGCTTACCGTTTATTATCAGACGAAGGGGAGTTCTCTGTGGTGATCCCCTTTGACTACAAGAAACGGATGGAGGACGAAGCGGTCTTTGTGGGTTTCTTCCCTCATCGTGTTCTAGGAGTGCGGACAGTGGAAGGAAAACCAGCCAAGCGCTATCTCCTTTCGTTTGTGAAACATCCCGTAGAGCGTGAACATGCTATCATCACCCTTGGAGGAGAGGAGTATAAGATGATGACAGAAGATTTCTATCTGTGATAACCTGTTTGCACGAACTCATGGAATTGTCCTTGATACCCATTAAACACGTTGATGTCGACATCGCCAGTGATTCCCTCTACACGTCCTGTGGATGACAATTGCCAATAGGCAAGTTTCACGTCAGGCTTGTAGGCTCCATAGCGGGCTATCCATACATTATATTTCTTTTTGATGTCCGTGGCATTCTTCATGTGGTTGAAGATAAACATCTGGTTGACATACAACACAGGTCTCTTGCCTGTCCGCTTCTTTACGATCTCCATCCAGATTCGTATTCGACGCATCAACTCGTCATCTCCTCCAATACTTGCTATCTGTGATTCCGTGGGCTCCACATCAAGTACGGGCGGGAAGTCTGTCTTTGCGATGCTGGCATATTTCAGGAAATAGTCTGCCTGTGCCTGTGGGGTCGTTGAGAGGGAGAAGAAATGATAGGCGCCGACGTGGATACCTTGTTTCTTTGCCTGCAGATAGTCCTGACGGAAATAGTGATTCTGGATGGTCGTGCTTTGAGTCGCTTTGATATACATAAAGGATACAGGGAAAGACTGTCCGCCGGTAGGGTGGTTCTTCCCCAAAGAGAGGATGCGTAGTCTCTTCCAGTTAATACCGAAGCGCTTACGTCCCTTCTCATGTTGGTGGCGCGAGATGTCAATGCCATAGATGCGCTCCGTCGTATATTTCAGTCGTTCCCCCAGGAAACGCCCGTTCTTCCATTCTCCAACACGCATTTGATGATGGGGCGACGACTCAAAACCAAAGCCCTGCCGTAAGTCATTCTGCCAGTGTCCCTCATAATGGTTGCCGTCATACGCCTTGAAGATACCCTGTCCTGACACATTCAGAGCGTAGTCCATCTGTCCGTAATACACACCCAGGGAGTCCGTTCGCCTGGCAACGACAATCGTGTCGTAATCCCATATTCCTCTTACCACCCTTCCTTTCGTGTCTTGGGCGATACCTTTTCCTTGGAGAGGTCGCTTGACATGGAATTGTCCTGCTTTCCAATACCCGCCACTCACCTTCACAGCCACCAATGGTCGTTGCTGTGCGGGAATGGTGTCGTAAGTAAGATAGGTAGTGGAGTCCGTCTGCAGCAAAGCCTGCAAATACCGTAGCCGTTGTTGCAGTTCGGCATGATAACTGGCTATTTGATTATATCCCTCATCGGTGACACTATGTACACGAAAATAATAGTTCATCTCCTCAATCTCATCCTTTGTCAGTTGGATGGCATGATGAAGTGAGTCGTCAGAAGGACGGTGATGTATAGACACCAACACCTTATCACCCATACGCATAGACTTCCTTGGATGGATGAGGGGCGAGGAGGGTAGGATTGCTCCCAATAGAACAACCAGACAGATGTCGGCTATGGTGGTATGGTATTTCAATTCCTTATTCTTTATTGCTGTTCCTCTAACCAATGGTCTATCAACTGGCGGGCTATTGACAGTTTCTCGGGGATGTGTGGCAAATGGTCTTTGCCAAACCATGCTCCCTTGGACAGTTCCGATCGTTGCAGATGTATCTTGCCACTGTCGTACTCCGCAGTAAATCCCACCATCAGTCCACAAGGATAGGGCCAAGGCTGCGAACCGAAGTATTGTAGGTTCTTGATGTGTAATCCCGTTTCCTCCATCACTTCCCGATGGACGGCTTCCTCTAGTGTCTCACCAGTCTCAACGAATCCTGCGACCAAGCCGTAGAAGTCCGTTCGGAAGTTATTCGCATGAACCAGCAACACCTCCTCGCCTTTGCGTACCAATACGATGACTGCAGTTGCCAACTGGGGCCACACCTCCTTTCCGCAGTGCTCACAACGTTTTGAGATGTCGGTATGGAATCTCATGGGTCCGCCACAGACACCACAGAACTTCGTGTTCTGATCCCAATAGAGCAGTTCTTGGCATTTCCCCGCTTTCACATAATCCGCTTGTGAGAGTTTGTAGTAACTCTGTCGTAGACCACACATCTCATAGCGAGGATCCTCCAGCAAAGGCTGATCAATGCGATAAGCCTTTTCGCCATCCACATTCATCACGGTAGTCCAGGGCTTCAGTTCTGTGGGCATTTCCGTAGGAATCTGATAGCCGTCGGGAGTCTTCTCCAGTACAATGTCACTTTGGCAGAATACGAAATATCTCATGCTGCTATCCTTGCTTTTCCCTCAAGAAATCCTCTGCTCTGCTTAAGTCTTCAGGGGTGTCAATACCTATCGTCTCGACATCGGTAAGTCCGACCCGAATGCGATAACCGTTCTCCAACCAACGTAGTTGCTCCAGACTCTCGGCAATTTCTAAAGGTGACTGAGGGAGTTGGGTGATCTCATGGAGTATCTCACGGCGATAGGCATAGATACCCAGATGCTTCAGGTAAGGGAAATGCTCCAACCATTCCCCTTGTTCTTTTCCACGGACATAAGGGATGACGGAACGACTAAAGTAAAGGGCAAAACCATTCTTGTCGGTCGCTATCTTTGGAGAGTTAGGGTTCATCACCGCTTCTATGGACTCAAACCGTTTCCCCAGCGTTCCTATCTGTGTCTGCGGGTGGTCGAAAAGCCTCTTGATCGTCTCTATCTGTGAGGTCGCCACAAACGGCTCATCACCTTGAATGTTGATAACGACATCAGCATCAGTGCCGATCTTCTGACAAGCCTCCTCAATACGGTCGGTGCCACTCTTATGGTCGGCGCGGGTCATTACCACCTTGCCGCCAAATGCTTTCACGGCATCATAGATACGCTCGTCGTCAGTGGCGACATACGCTTCGCCAAGGGCTACAGAGGCTTTCTCGTAGACATGTTGTATCACTGGTCGACCGCCTAAGATGGCTAGTGGCTTTCCGGGAAAACGACTAGACGCGTAACGGGCAGGAATAATCCCAATAAACTTCATCATATTTGTTAGATTTTTGTGCAAAGGTACAAAAATATCTGAATCTTGCGTTAATATACCCTAATTAATTTTGAGGGACGCACTTTTTTTCCTACCTTTGTTGTGTTTAAGCAAAATAATGAAATCATGAAACTTCGAAATATTATTTCAATACTATTACTTTCTACCCCATGGTGCCTGCAGGCTCAGAAGATTACGTTAGGGTCGTGTACGACAGCAGATGGAGGTGCTTATCAAGGCGAAATGGCTGGCGGAAAGCCCCAAGGCAAAGGACGTGCCACCTACAAGAATGGTGATTGGTATGAGGGTGAGTATGTCAAGGGTAAGCGACAAGGAAAGGGCACCTATACTTTCTCTGATGGTGAGAAGTATGAGGGAGAATGGTTTCAGGACCACCAGCATGGTATGGGAACCTTCTATTTCCAAAATAACAATAAATATGTAGGACTCTGGTATGCCGACGAGCAGCAGGGACATGGCGTGATGTACTATTTCAATGGCGATGTCTATGACGGTCAATGGAAAGCGGACAAGCGAAACGGCAACGGAAAATACACCTACAGTGGTGGCGCGTACTACGAAGGGCAATGGAAAGACGACATGAAAAGCGGTAAGGGAGTTTTCTCCTGGCCTGACGGCTCTTCTTACGACGGACAGTATGCCAATAACCTTCGTAATGGCAAAGGGGTGTTCAAATACTCTAACGGTGACCTCTATGTGGGACAGTGGAAAGAGGATGCCCCTCATGGCAAGGGTATCTATAAGTTCCAGAGCGGCGATGTCTACGAGGGCGACTACCAGCAAGGTGAGCGTACAGGACAGGGTGTCTTCCGCTATGCGAATGGCGACAAGTATACTGGTGGATTCCTTGATGGTGACAAACAAGGAGAGGGTATGCTGGTCTGGAAGAATGGCAACGTCTATCAGGGTCAGTGGGATAAAGACAAGCCCAATGGCAGGGGAAGGCTTACCATGAAGAACGGTGATGTCTTCGAGGGACATTTCAGGGATGGCACCATAGAGGGAGAGGGTATCGCCCGTTATGCGGACGGCTCCAAGTTTAAGGGGCAGTTCAAGAACGGGCGTCGTAACGGACCTGCTATCGAGCAGGACAAAGAGGGCAAGCGTTTCGAGGGCTCTTATGTGGACGACCGTCGTGACGGACCCTTCGTGGAGAAAGATGCCAATGGTAATGTGATCGCTACTGGTAAATATACCCGTGGTCGTCGTGAGGAGGACAAGAAGTAATTATCAAATCTACTAAATACATTTATTATGATTATTGACAGTTTACTAAACCTGAAGAACTATGAGTCAGTGAACCCATTGTTCTCTAAAGTGATTGAGTTCCTGAAGGACAATGACCTGAACGCTCTCGAGACTGGGAAACACGAGATTGTGGGTAAAGATCTCTTTGTCAACATTCAGATGGCAAAAGGAAAGACCCCTGACGAGGCTGTTATTGAGACACACGACAAGATGATTGACATCCAGATTCCTATTACGGCAACGGAGACATTCGGCTATACCCCTCGTGAGAATCTGCCGGCAGCAACCTATAATGCAGAGAAAGATATCACCAAGATTCCTGATCTTGCCGCAGAGAGTTATATCACTTGTCAGCCTGGCACGATGGCTATCTTCTTCCCACAGGACGGGCATGCGCCCTGTATTGCTGGTGTCCCCGAGTTCAAGAAAGCAATATTTAAAGTAAAAGCATAACTCCAATACTATGGCAACAACAAAGAAAACGGCAACGAAGAAGCCCGCTGTCAAGAAGGCTGCTCCTAAGAAAGTTGTCAAGAAAGTAGCAGAACCCCAGCACATTGGATTGGTTCGAGATGACTCATGGCTTGAGCCCTTTGAGGGTGCTATCCGTGGACGTCATGATCATGCGCTGTGGAAGATTAGTCAGTTGACTAAAAACGGGAAACAGACCCTGTCACAATTTGCCTCAGGACATCTGTATTTTGGATTGCATAAACTCGCCAAAGGATGGGTGTTCCGCGAGTGGGCACCTAACGCTACGGAGATCTACTTCATCGGTGACTTCAACAACTGGCAGGAGTCGGAGAAATACAAGTGTAAGCGCATTGAGGGAACAGGCAACTGGGAACTGAAACTCTCCGAGAAAGCCATCAAGCATGGTGACCTGTATAAGATGAAGGTGAAGTGGAATGGGGGAGAAGGTGAGCGCATTCCTGCATGGTGCCGTCGGGTCGTACAGGATGACCAGACGAAGATTTTCTCCGCTCAGGTATGGAATCCAGAGACACCTTATGTGTTTAAGAAAAAGAACTTCAAGCCCAATAAGAGTCCTCTGCTGATTTACGAGTGCCATGTGGGTATGGGACAAGACGCCGAGAAGGTGGGCTCTTATAAAGAGTTTACAGAAAATGTCTTGCCACGTGTGAAGAAGGACGGTTACAACGCTATTCAGGTGATGGCTATCCAGGAGCATCCATATTATGGATCCTTTGGCTATCATGTGTCCAGTTTCTTCGCACCCTCCAGTCGTTTCGGTACTCCAGAGGAGTTGAAGGAGATGATTGACACGGCCCATAAGATGGGAATTGCCGTCATTATGGATATCGTACATTCTCATGCCGTGAAGAACGAGGTGGAGGGATTGGGTAATCTCGCTGGCGACCCCAACCAGTTCTTCTATCCTGGTGACCGTCATGAGCATCCAGCCTGGGACTCCCTGTGTTTCGACTATGGCAAGGATGATGTGCTTCATTTCCTGCTCTCTAACTGTAAGTACTGGTTGGAGGAATATAAGTTCGATGGATTCCGCTTTGACGGTGTGACCTCGATGCTGTATTACTCCCATGGCTTGGGTGAGGCTTTTGGTGGTTATGGCGACTATTTCAATGGTCATGAGGACGATAACGCTATCTGCTATCTGACCTTGGCAAACTGTCTGATACACGAGGTCAACCCACAGGCAATCACCATCGCGGAGGAGGTTTCTGGCATGCCAGGACTCGCCGCCAAGTTCGAGGATGGCGGTTACGGCTTTGACTACCGTATGGCGATGAATATTCCAGACTACTGGATCAAGACCATCAAGGAGGTACGTGATGAGGACATCAATGTTTGTAGTATCTTCTGGGAGGTTAAGAACCGTCGTCCCGACGAGAAGACCATCTCCTATTGTGAGAGCCACGACCAGGCATTGGTGGGTGACAAGACCATCATCTTCCGTCTGATAGACGCTGATATGTACTGGCACTTCAAGAAGGGTGACGAGAATGACATGGTGCATCGTGGTATAGCCCTGCATAAGATGATCCGCTTGGTAACGGCTGGTGCCATCAATGGTGGTTATCTGAACTTCATGGGTAATGAGTTCGGACATCCAGAGTGGATCGACTTCCCACGTGAGGGTAACGGCTGGAGTTATAAATATGCCCGTCGCCAGTGGAACCTGGTGGACAACAAGGAACTCTGTTACCACTGGTTGGGTGACTTCGACCGTAAGATGTTGGAAGTGATTAAGAGTCAGAAGAACTTCCAGGCGACACCAGTGACAGAGATATGGCATGATGATGGTGACCAAGTACTGTGCTATATGCGTGGTGACCTCGTCTTTGTCTTCAACTTCTCACCTACACGTTCCTATACGGATTATGGCTTCCTTGTTCCTACAGGCTCTTATGAGGTGGTGCTGAATACGGATGCCAAGGAGTTTGGCGGTAACGGATTCGCAGATGACAGTGTCACACACATCACCAATTACGATCCTTTGTACGTCCAGGATCATAAGGAGTGGCTGAAGTTGTATATCCCTGCCCGTTCTGCTGTGGTATTAAGGAAATTGTAAACACATTTCTCCAATTTTTGTTGCGACCATGTTGATGTTCTTTGTCAGCATGGTCGCAGTATTTCTGCCAATTCTGCATAAAACCATAAAATTTTCGATAATATAGTCAATATATTCGATAATTTTGTGTAATTTTGCACATTGTAATATATTTCAATTATGGTACATAATATCTTCAAAGGATTAGGTATTGCACTGATAACTCCTTTTTTGGAAGACGGGTCGGTAGATTATAAGTCGCTGATTCGTCTGGTAGAATATCAACTCGACAATGGCGCTGACTTTTTCTGTATCCTCGCCACAACGGGTGAGACCCCCACATTGACAGAGGAAGAGAAACAGAAGATTAAAGATTTAGTTGTGAGTGTGGTAGGTGGCAAGGTGCCCATCCTCATTGGCTGTGGCGGATATAACACCTCTGCGATAGTAGAGGAGTTGAGAACTCGTGATTTCAAGGGTGTGGACGGCATCCTGAGTGTCTGCCCTTATTATAATAAACCGTCACAGGAAGGTCTTTATCAGCATTTCAAGGCAATCGCCGCAGCGACTTTCCTCCCTGTTGTCCTCTACAATGTCCCTGGTCGTACTGGTGTGAACATGAAGGCGGAGACCACTGTTCGCCTGGCTCGTGACTGCCAGAATATTGTCGCCATCAAGGAGGCAAGTGGTAACTTGGAACAGGTCGACGAGATCATCAAGAACAAGCCCAAGGACTTTGACGTCATCTCTGGTGACGACGCTTTGACATTCCCCATGATCTCCTGTGGTGCCGTCGGTGTCATCAGTGTGATTGGTAACGCCCTGCCTCGTGAGTTCTCTAAGATGATTCGCCTGCAGATGAAAGGAGAGTATGACGGTGCCCGTAAGATACACCACCGTTTTACCGACTTGTTCTCTCTGCTTTTCGTTGACGGCAACCCGGCTGGTGTGAAGGCGATGCTTCACGAGATGGGATATATACAGAATGTGCTTCGTCTGCCTCTGGTGCCGACGCGTATCTCTACATTACAACGGATGAGTGAGATCATGAAGGAATTAAAGATATGACGTGAATGGAGGAGAGTAGGTATTCTCCCTCGGAGTTCAGGGAGAATTACCGTAAGACCAGAATCATCGTATAGACTTATCATGGACAGACTGAGAATATATATTGTATTACTGATAATGACTATAGGAGGACTCCTTCCTGTAGCGGCTCAGTCTGACTTTGAGAAGAATCTTCATACACTGGAGAAAGTGATAGCGAATGCATATGCCACTCATGATGACACATTACTTGCCAAGGGCTTATGCAATCGTGCCGTTCTCTTCTATAATCTCGCCATGGACGACTCTATTATCCATCATGTGCCCCTTGACTTGGTGGAGATTCGCAAGACGAGGCAATGGAACCAGTATTACGAGTTGTGGACCTATCTTGCCAACACTTATCTGTATAGTGGACAACCCAACAAGGCACTTCGTGAGGTGCAGGCGATGTTCGACGATGCCAAGCAGCGAGGTGACAATTATGGAATGGGATTCGCCTATTACACGATGGGAAGCGTGTATGCCACGCTGAATAATTTTGACGAGTCAGTCAGTTCCTACCAGAAGAGTATAGACTTGCTGTCGAAAATCAAGCCATACCCTACGGTCATCCCCGATGTCTATGCCTATTACGGTGATGTCCTCAATCTCAAAAAGAAATACCACCAATTAGAGCAGTTGACTGTACGGTGGAAGAAATTCTTGGAGGATTATGAGGAAACCTACAAGTCGAAGTTAAACCAGGGCACCCTCAATGTGTTGTACACCTATTATTATATGGCATGTGCGCAGGCTCATCTGGGGCTGGGAGAACTCGCTGAGGGTGGGGAAGTCTTGAACAAAGCCCATGAGTTACTGGAATCAGAGACATCCTTGAGAGGACAGACCTGGATGTTCTATATGGCAAAACTGCGTTATCTGCAGAAACGCTATCCCGAGGCCCTACAGTTGAACGACAGGCGCATGGCGTTGTTTGATGACAGTGACATGACGCAATATATCGACATCATCGGACAGCGTGCGGATATCCTCATGGCATTAGGGCGATACAAAGATGCTGCGGAATATTATCTGAAGATGTACCAGATCAACGACTCCGTCAATGCGCAGGACACCAAGCAGCAACTCAATGAGATGAACACCCTGTTCAAGGTCGATGAGTTGAAGATGGAGCAAGAGCGTGCCCAGTTCCGCAACACCCTGATCATCGTGGGACTCATTGTCCTTGCCCTGATTATCTTCAGCATCTTCCGCTATATCGCCGCCAAGCGTCTGAAGGTGGCTCACGAGAAGTTGCAGACCACCCACGAGGAACTGCTGACGGCATACGACCAGTTGGAGGAGACGACCACGGCAAAGGAGCGTATAGAGAGCGACCTGCGTATTGCCAGGAATATCCAGATGGGTATGGTGCCGCATACATTCCCCAACCGTCCAGACTTGGATATCTACGCGTCGATGACACCTGCCAAGGAGGTGGGTGGTGACCTCTATGGCTATTTGCTGAATGACAATAAACTCTATTTCTGTCTGGGTGACGTATCCGGAAAGGGAGTGCCAGCGTCTCTCTTCATGGCACAGGCGACACGACTCTTCCGAACACTCGCAGCCCAGGGCTTGATGCCAGACAAGATATGCACCCAGATCAACGATGCGCTCTCTGGTGAGGATAATGAGACGAGCATGTTCGTGACCATGTTCCTCGGACTCGTCGACTTGGAGACGGGGCATCTTGACTTCTGTAATGCCGGACATAACCCTCCTGTTATTATCGGCGAGAAAGCGGAGTTTGTGGAGATGTTGCCTAACGCGCCGATAGGACTGTGGCCTGGATTGGAGTATGAGGGCGAGGAGATTGCCGATATCTCAGGAAAACCGTTCTTTGTCTACTCCGATGGCCTCAACGAGGCGGAGAACCGCCAACAGGAGCAGTTTACCGATGAGCGTCTACTGGAACTGTTGGAGACCACACCATTCGAAAGTGGACAACAGACGATTGAGATGCTGACAGAGAAAGTACACGAGCATCGTGACGGGGCGGAGCCTAACGACGACCTCACCATGCTCTGCGTAAAAGTTCAATGACATTTACCTAATTAATTAACTATATATATGGAGAAAGAAATCTGTATAAAGAACCGAATGGAGGAACTGGCACGAGTAAACCAGTTCATCGAGGAAATCGGGGAGGAGTTAGGATTAGACATGGAACTCCAGTTGAACCTCAACCTTGTGATTGAGGAGATGGTGGTCAATGTCATTTCCTATGCCTATCCCGAAGGAACTGAAGCCGACATTGAACTGAAGGCTGAGAGCAAAGGCAAAGAACTCACTTTCGTCCTGAGTGATCGTGGAAGGGAGTTTGATCCTACTCTGAGTGAACCTGCTGATATGGATGTCAATCCCGCAGAGCGTGACCTGGGCGGAATGGGAATCTATATCGTCAAGAATATCATGAACGAGGTGACCTACCAACGACTGGAGGGTAAGAACCTGTTGACGATGAAGAAAGATATCTAAGCATTAAACATTAGGCATTAAACATTAAATATTAAACATTATAAGACTATGACACAGATTTTGAAAGAGAATGGTAAGACCATTATTAAGACCGGACAGCGTATTGATACCATGAACGCCGGTGAGTTTGAGCGTGAGATTGAGCCAGCATTGGCTGATGGTGGTGTTGATCTTGAGATGGACTGCTCAGAACTGAACTATATGGCAAGTTCTGGTCTCCGTGTGATTCAGAAGACCATGCGTACCGTGATGCAGCAGAAAGGACAGTTCAAGATGACTAACGTTAGCCCTGAGATTTATAAAGTGTTGAATATGACGGGCTTCACTAAGTTTATGAAAGTAGAACAGAGAAAAGACTAATCAAACATGATTTGGATTATTATTGCATTAGCATTAGTTGTTGCCGTCCTTTGCGTCGCCATGTATTTTCAGATCAAGGGCAGTCGCGACCAGGCTGGGGAGCAGGAGGCTTTGCTCCGTGACTACCAGCGTCGTGTCGATGAGCAGCAACAGTTATTGGAGGACTATCGTAGTCTTCAGAAGAACTTCGAGAATGTCGGTGAGGGCTATGAGCAGGCGCTCGACCTCTACGACAAGATGGAGGAGAACAGTCGTAAGTTAGAGGAGCGTAACGCTTTCCTGGAGAAGCAGAACGCTGACTTACAGACGGCAAGCAACAGCAATGCCGAGGCGATCCGCACCAGCAAGGAGTTCATCCAGCAAGTAGTGCAGAAGATGACGAAGGAGTTGGAAAAGATGGAGGCTTCTGCCGCAGCACCTCTCGCAGGTCTCGTCTATAGCATTCAGGATGCCAACGACCTGGGTAGCGAGTCCGCCATCGAACTCAACGACAATATCATGGCAGAGCAGGTGGCAAAGCAGGCTGTCGCTGAGTCGGCAATCGACCAGTGCCAGTACTTCACCTTCGAGTTGAAGGTTAGTCCTCAGGCTGCCTCGATGCTGCATACGAATGAGAAACAGGCGGGTCATGCCCTTGCCTTGGTGCTCGACAACGCCAAGAAGTTCACGACCGACGGTAGTGTGACACTGAGCGTGGACGCTGACTTGCAGGAGTCAAAGGTGACCTATACCGTGGAGGATACGGGTATGGGCGTTCCTGCCAATGAGGCTGACCGCATCTTTGAGCCCTACGTGAAACTGAACAGTTATTTCGACGGTCAGGGACTCGGTCTTACCTTCGCCCGCAGCATTGCCCGCCGCTTAGGTGGTGACCTGGTGCTTGATACCACCAACACAGGTAGAGGCGCCCGTTTTGTGATGACTTTGCCTATGTAATCATATCGATAGGGAAGTAGTGCGAGGATAGATTGGGGTGGAAATGGTGTGTACCTGGATGGTGGCTCTCGCTTGAAACTGACTTCAGACAAAATCTTCCCTGCGTCAGTGAAAGTGACAGTGAATTGACTTATGTAGACCTGTCGGAAACCAGTCTGAAAACGAATATAGGTCGTTCGGAGGGCTATACCTTCGCCTCGGTTCCTGAGTCCGCTCTGGTGATTGTGCCTATTGGTAATAATTTGGACTCTAATCCTCAGAATGTCGTTCTCGGCTCTGTCTGCCATAACTTGACGTTGTCTGACAGCAAACCTTTTGAGGCTCCCGTGGATTTCCTCGCACAGAATGTGACTTACGACCGCGACTTCTCTGCCATGAAGGAGACGGCTTCCAGTCGCAGGTCTGCTGCCACCGCCACACTGATGGGAACATTCCAGACGACGGAGATTGTCAGCGATGCGACTGCCAGTTACTTTATCTTCGATACCACGACAGGTACTTTCGAGAAGGCGACACTCACTGAGACCGTCCATCCTTTCGAGGCGTATCTGATGGCACCTGTTGACGCTCCAGACTCCTATGCTGTCGCATGGAGCGACATCCCTGCTGGCATCCAACAGATCAAGGTCGGCACCAGCGACAATATCTACTACGACCTGCAGGGTCGTCGTGTCCTCTATCCACAGAAGGGCTTGTATATTGTCAACGGCAAGAAAGTGATGTTGAAGTAAATCATTATGTAAAGAAATATGGTCGGATTTTCTGTTCGGATTTTTAGACCTTCTAGAAAATTTAGAGATTAGAAATCGACAGAATCGTGCGAAAAACGAGAAAGGCGGTACCTTCGAGACCGTTTGCTCCTAGCAAACTACCCGAAAGGTGCCGCCTTCTTACCCCGAAGGTAGTACCTTCTTAAGCGAAAAATAGGGGCAAAAATGGCGTTTTTGGGCTGTTTTTGCCCCCTTTTTCACTATCTTTTCGCCCCGACATAAACCTAACTTCTTAGTATTCAACCGTTTAACAAAACGCCTCATATTTCGCGTATTTGCAGCCAACTTCCGTCGAGTTCGAAAAATCGCCCTTCTCCAGAAGCACTTTGTTAAGAAAAGTCAAAGCCATATCCTGTTGGTGCTATCGCGTACATTATAAATTTAAACAAAAAATGCAATGGTTTTCCAGAATATTTACTATCTTTGTAGTCGATAATAAACCATTCAAACGAAATAATCATAAACGAACATATAAATTTGAGTTATGAGACACAAGGACCTAATGACCATTAGAATGCGGAGAAGTGCAATGCTTCTCCTGATGACGCTCCTCCCGATTGGTATGTGGGCACAAACGATTACTGTAGGTGGTATTGATGTGAATAAAACCGAAGAACTGTCTGCTGCGTATGGTAAAACTGTCACTTATGGTGACAATACGATTACACTGAATGGTGCGACTATAACCGCATCAGGTGATAATGCGGGTATCGCCATTGATATTTCTGACGGTGGGGAATATACTCTATTTATCAATATCATAGGAACGAATAAAATCACAACTACAGGAACACAGTCTGCTATTTCTTGCTCTGGTGAAGGCATTGCTCCTCAATTAACCTTCTTGAAGGGTGATGATGATTGCTCGCTGCAATTGACATCTAATGGGGTGACCGTTATATCTGCAGGATTTAATCAGATAAATGGTATTATGTCAATAGATTCCTCTGCTGAATTGCTAATCGCTGATTACGAGGCTCTATATGAATCACAGTCTCAAGGTTTATGTTATTTAGATGCCCAGCAAAATGAGTACCCTATTACCTCTGCTCAGATAATAACATACCAGGAATATGGTATCTCTGTTACATCGAACGATGGTGATCCTGTTGCGATTACGAGTAAGAACAGGAAGAGTGTATTAACTGACTACACAACAGGTAATACTACTGTTCAGTTTGATGGTAGGAACACCCTAATTCTGAATGGTGCAGACTTTGCAGGTATCACAATTGCAAGAGAAAGGGCATCATCTTTGTCTGCTGGACTGACTCTTTATCTGAAAGGTGATAATAAGATTACCAATGGTACATATGCTATTTTCAAAGCAGGTGACCAGATGCCATTGACCGTTATGACCAATGAGGCTGATCCAGGTTCTTTGGTGTATATCAATTCAACTTGTTCGTTGAGTGTGGCTAACGATGCTTTCCTTGATTTCACACCAATAGAGTATAAAAATGATCTTAAAACATCATTAGTAACAGAGACTACTGTGCAGGTCGTCACGATTGCAGTTCCTCTCGAACCAATTGTATCATCAGAAGTACCCAAAACTATTAATGGCAATGGCGACGGTCTTGGTGCGGATATTGAAACGCAGACAACAGAACAATTGACAGCAGGTGTAGAAGTGAATGGTATTCTCTATACACTCCCAGATACCTATGATGGATACGAAAGCCCAGAAGAGTCTGGTGCAGGAAAGAAGGTTGTCGCCATCAATTCAAACATGACTGAAAGTGCTGTCAATACGGTAGCAACAGAATTGGAAAACGGAACGCTGGTTCCTAACACTGCCGCTTTTGCTGGCGCATTTCATGGAATGACCTTTAAATTGCCCGCTGGTACTGGAGAGATTACAATTACAGCGAGAACCAACGAGACTGGTGTGCTGAATGTAAAGATAGGTACACAGGATGCACTACAGTTTGACGATGCCAAGACTGCGTTCAAGGATTATACTATTCCTTATGTTTGTACAGAGGCTACTTATGTACTTATTTACAACACCACGCCTCCCGCTGCATCAAGTCGCTCTTTCGACGACCATCGTGCACCAGGGCGTAAGGAAACGACAACATTGGGAATCGGTGGCTTGAATATCTCTGCCTCTTCTGTTGACGCAGTACCTGAGCCGGCGTTGAGTCCGAAGATGTTGGATAAGAGTCTGGTCGCAACATGGATTTCAGGTAATCACGTAACCGTTAATGACACGGATGTAGAAGATTTGGATGACGATGCCTTTGACGACCTGACAGGCGGTGTTGCTTCGTCCAGAAGAGCAGTTACACCTTCTTTCATTACGTATGTTGACCTGACAGGTACGGCTATTAAGGATAAAGAGGTGGATCGTACAAAGGCTCCTTTCGACAAACTGAATGAAAATACCTTTATCTATATGCCTGCAGGCAATACGGTAAAGGATGGTATGAAGAATGTGGTGATTGGCTCCGTCTGCGATGAGATGGAACTCTCAGAGGAAAAACAACTTGAGGTGGCAAAGAACTTCACAGCCCTTAAGGCTTCACTCGACAGAACATTCGTTACGGAGAAGACGGGCACTATCTACCTGCCCTTCGCACTCAACGAGGAAAAGGCAACTGAAATGGGTAAGTTCTATGAACTGACCAGTTTCGACGGCACAACAGTGACGATGACTTCTGTTGCATCTACCGAGGCGAACACACCGTATATGTTCAAACCGGCAAAAGCAAAATTGTCCGCAGAGATAGTGGATGTGAAGAAAGTCGTTCCTACATCACCTACGGCTGGAGATATCACCTTCAAGGGAACCTATGAGTCAAAGAGCATCGTTTCTGACGGAAGTACACAATACTACTGCTTCATGGCTGATGGTGAAAAGGCTGGTAAGTTTGTCCATGTGACAGGTACTGCCGTAACTGTGAGTCCGTATCGCGCCTATATGGTGAAGTCGGGCTCATCTGCTCGTGACTTGGATGTCATCATCGATGGTCTCTCTACGGGTGTCAGTGTGGTGAAGGATGTAAGAAGCAAGATGGATGGCGTCTTCTACGATCTCAGTGGTCGTCGCGTTATGTATCCCACCAAGGGACTGTATATCGTCAATGGTAAAAAGGTAATTATTAAATAATGGAGGACGGAAAGATGAAAAAGAGATATATAGTTCCTCAGATGGAGACATACCGCATACAGATGCAAAACAGTCTTCTCGATACATCTAACTTGAACCCAGAGGAATGGGGCGGAGGCGGTAGCGCAGGTAGTCGCCTGTTAGACGAGGATGATCCATTGAACATCCTGTTGAATGACGATTTTGGTTTCTAAACCCAGATAATAGGTAGAGTGGGGCAGGCATTGAAAGGTGCTATCCCCACTTTTTAGTCACATAGAAAAGATTTTCAAAAAAAGTTCTCAAAAAGTTTGGTAGTTCCGTGAAAAGTGCGTACCTTTGCATCCGCAAACGAAAAGGGAGGCTCCCTAGCTCAACTGAATAGAGCATCTGACTACGGATCAGAAGGTTGTGGGTTTGAATCCCGCGGGAGTCACGAAATAGAAAGACCAAGACGAAAGTAAACTTTCAGTTTTGGTCTTTCTATTTCGTGAGACTCAGCCCGTGGCAGGGCAGGGATGGAGGCAGTCAATCCCGCGGGAGTCACAAAAAGGAAAGGAATCTCAGTTGAGATTCCTTTCCTTTTTGTGTATGTGCAGACCTTACTTAATAAGGTCTACACTACGTTTCAAGAACTTATCGAGTGCCTCACCTTTCAGCATACCATTCTGCAGCAAGGCAAGGTCGATGAGTTGATGGACGATAGAATTGCCCTTGGCATAGTCGGCAAGGATCTGCTGTTTCTTGTCTTTCTGCTCCTGCACAGCCTTCTCGGTATTCGTCTTGTCGTCTTTCTCCTCCTGTGTCAGTTCGTCGGCTTTCTTCTTCTCCTGAGCCTGACGGATAGCGGCAAGGCGTGCCTCTTGTCCTTTCAGTTCACTCTCAACAGGTTTGAGAGCCTCCTCTGTTGACGACTTGCATTCGTCAAGGACACGCTTTACCAAAGGATGGTCACTGTTCAGCACGAAGTTGAGAGAGTCGGGCATCTGTGCATAGAAGTTCATGCCAGGCTGGAAACGGCTCATCTCCTTCATGCGGCGCATATACTCGTTCTGCGTGATCATCACAGGACGGCTCTCTGCGCCCAGTGCCTGTACCTCCACCATGAACTCCGTCTTCTCTATCTGTGGCATCTGTGAGCGGAAGACGGATGACAAATTGGCAGACTCGTCCTCTGACAGTGTCGACTTAGGTGCGTCGTCTTTCACAATCAGTCGCTCGATGATATCGGAGTCGACACGGGTAAAGCGGCTCTTCT
>ERZ842401.2795-NODE-2795-length-22689-cov-5.459618_pt1 | contig 22689 bp, 34 predicted proteins | sample MGYA00521270_ERZ842401 | MGnify/ENA primary metagenome ERZ842401 (study PRJEB31892, sample SAMEA3878208) | bioreactor metagenome | biome: Moose rumen | place: Sweden | collected 2011-10 | study: EMG produced TPA metagenomics assembly of the PRJEB12797 data set...
AGGCTGGCCGTACCAGTGGAGGTGACCAAGTGTTATGTAATGAATTAAGGTAGCCCATAAGGCGATATAGATAAAGACAGAAAGATGAAGAAGCTGTTTCATTTCGACGAGCATATAGGCGATTGGCGCGTGTTGGTTCAGACGCACGACATACAGGATGGTGCCATTACCACCCGTTGTATCGGTGATGAGGCCGTGAGGACGGAGAAGATAGCTGATGAGGCGGTGACGACGCCGAAGATAGCGGACGGGGCGGTGACTGGCGAGAAGGTGCCTGACAATACGTTCGGGCTGGAGAAGTTCGACCCGGAGTTCATGGTGACGGAGCGGATGATCAAGGACCAGGCGGTGACGACGGACAAGATAGCGGACGGTGCGGTGACGGAGCAGAAGATTGCGCCGGAGGCCGTGACGGAGCCGAAGATCAAGGACGAGAACGTGCTGGAGCGTCATCTGGCACCGGGTGCGGTGACTACGGAGAAGCTGGCGCCGGGCATGATAGAGAAGCTGGAGACGCTGACCGATGCCGAGCCGACACCCGGCAGCGTGAAGCCGCTCAGAAGTGGCGGTGCCGCGAATGTGTACGGTCACTACGTGGAGAATCCGGAGTTTCTGCGTGTGATTACCGACCGTAACAAGCGGATGCTGGAGGCCACGCGCCTGAACGCCAACAAGGTGCTGTATGCAGGCTTGGAGGTTGGCGAGGGCATTGAGGCTGGAGGCGATATAGAGGCCGGAGGCAGCATATCGGCAGGCGGTGACTTGAATGTTGGCGGCGACCAGATAGTCATGGGCCGTCAGGTGATTAACGGTGTAACGTATGAGGTGGTGAACAGCCCAGAGTGGATAGCCGTATGGCTGGACGGTGAGGGCAAGGTGCTGGCCGGCTTCAAGAAAGACGGCCGGACATTCATTGGCGATGCTGACTTCCTGGATGCCATCAAGGCCAACAAGGAAGCCATTGAGACGCTGGAGAATCAGCTGGCCCTGCTGCATGAAGGCATAGACTGGGATGCGCTGAAAGCCGTCAGATACATAGACAATCCTGAGTTCCTGCGCGTTTACACTGATGCTGCGGGCAGGCTGCTTTGGGGTATCAAGAAGAACGCTGATATTTATTACGGTGCAGGTGTGCCCTCGGCGATAAAAGATTACATAAATAATCTTATCTCAAAAGCATATGAAACATACGATTTTTCTTATGATTTCATAAAAGCTGTGACTGATAAAGCGGGACATTTTTTATACGGTGTAAACTCAGATGGTCATTTTGTGTTTGGTGACTTCCCCCCTCAAATCATAGATAAGATAAAGCAAATAATCGGATATTATGTGGAAGAGTCAAGTCATAAAGAGTATATATATGCTATGACTGACGGAAAAGGAAGAGTTTTGCTTTCTGTTACAAAAGACGGAAAAGTACATGGCGACTTTGATTTGTCAAAATCTATCGGATTAGATATTGAAAAATATATAGGAAACCAAGATATTTATTCAAGAAATCTTGAGCGGCTTTCGATACTATATAATGCTTGTCAATATGAAAAAGCAAATAACAAATCCAAAAACTTACAGCTGTGTGTAGTAACAGATACACATGGCGAGATTGCGGCATTAAGCAATGCTGTGACTGCCGTATCTAAGTTTCCTACTATTGATTGTTTGATTCATTGTGGAGATATTACTTCTGATTATTACAACATTACTCAGGTGACGAGTAATATGACACGATTGTTGGAGTGTACAAAAGACGTATTTTTTGTTATTGGAAATCATGATGTCGGTAACACAATGTATCCTTATTGGGCTTGTTCTCATGAAACAGCTTTTGAAGCTTTTATTAGTCCACTTATCTCAAAAGGGATTCTCAGAAGTGGAGAATATTTGAATGGAAAGTGCTACTATTACCATGATTTTAATGAGCAGAAGGTAAGGTTAATAGTGCTTTATGAGTTTGATGCCCCGTTAGACATAGCTGATAATGAATATTGGGAAGAGGTGCCTTACAATAGTTCTTATAGTAAAATGGAACCTGGAACTACTTACTATTTTAATGAACAGGAAGAAACAATTCTTAACTGCGGTGACTATACTGGAGGTAGTTTCAAATTAAAAAGGAATTGCACGACTCCGAATACACAATATTCTAATGAAGAAACTATGCCTAAGTATAAAATAGGAAGAGCTGTATCGTATATCGGCAAAGAGCAAGCGTTATGGTTTCTTAATACTCTATATTCTGTGCCTGATGGGTATGGAGTTGTTGTTGCAACACATAATCCTTTCAGTAGGAAATGTACAAATCAAGCAAATTATAAATTTGCAGTTAACAATGCAAATTGGACTGGTGAGAATCAAGGGCAATATTGTTCTCATTCAGACTTGATAGCAGAAGCTGTAGATGCATGGATTAAAAAGGATTATTTTTCTTTTAAGTATGTCGGTGACACTGGTTGGGGTGGCAGTGACGCAAGATACCTCAATACGCAAGAAGGTCAAGAAGGAAGTTATGCGTATGCAGTTAACAAAGATTTCTCCACCAGGGCAGAAAATGCTTATTTTGCATGTTTCATAGGTGGACATTGTCATAAAGACTTAATTATGAAACATGATATTTATAGTAAGCAAGTTGGTGTACATCCTATTTGCGGTATTACGAAACGTGAATACAATATCAATAATGATGTTTGCCGTCCACATATTGATAATCAAGCATATGATGCCCTAACCATAGTTTCTGTTGCAAATACAGGAATTGCATTGTGTAGAATAGGAAATGATTGGACAATAGACGGTGAAAAGAGAGATTTTGAAATAATAAATGTATAATTAAAAATATTTGATAATCATGAACAAATGTTTAGTAACAACCCTTCCTGTTATTGCAGACAATGATAGTTTGCCTTATTTTAACGGTTCGAAATTGGAAGTGTTGATGAAGCAAGACAATTTTTCAATAAACAGCCAAAATTGGGATTTGTTTATTTTGAATAAAGGAAATGTAAATGCCATCATTGAAAATCCTCTGGAAGTGAATGCATATTTTACTATTGCTGGCTCTACTGTTAATCTCGGCTCTACTGTTCTCATAACAACAGAGCGTTACACGCTGCACGCAGACGAGGGGAAAATTGTAAAACTCGTATTGACTAATTCGCAAAATATTAAACATCTTACTCTTTCTAGTAATTGGATGGCCTTACATAACCTTAATTTATCCTCTCTTAGGAATATGGTTAATCTTGAAACATTTGGTGTTGATAAGATTTCGTTATCTGGAGATATAGAAAATTTGAGGTATTTTGATAAGTTGGGACTTGATGGCCAGGTGGGAAAATGGACTCAATTTTTAAATGGAGATGAAGGTGCTGAAGTTTATGGTGATATTAGCTATCTTCCATCAACGGTATTTGCATTGAATAAATGGAAGGGATTACCGTTGGATTGGACTGCTGGCCGAAGAATAGGAATCGGTAATAGAATGATTGGTGGTTCGGCAATTTTGTTTTCAGATAATATGGCTGTCAATAATTTCCTTATTGATAATGCCACCTGTAGCTTCTATAGCGAAGGAAATTATCGTAATCTTGGAATTTTATGTCAGGAAACGTTTGTACCATCAGAATATGCCAAAGAAGCAATTAGAGCACTGTATACGGCAGGCTTTACAAGTATTAAGGTTAATAATATAGAAATGGATTCTGAGTAATTGTGAAGACTAAGACAGTTGCATGGGATGATGGTAGTGGTGACCACATTGTCTTGACTTATCAAGGTCAGGGCAATGGCGTCATTGCCGTTGAATCTGACCCTAACAATCTTGCCAATGCAAGAAGCAAGACTATTGTCATTCAGACAACGGCAAGCAGTCCTGTTGTTACTAAGAATCTGACAGTAACACAGCCTGCTTGTCCGTTTCCTATTGGCAAAGTTGAAAACTTCGCATACACTGGCGCTTATCAAGAGATAGAATTGCCTGCAGGTCAATACAAACTGCAATGCTGGGGTGCTCAAGGTGGTAGTAATGCTGCTGCATCATCATATAGCATAACTGCAAAAAGCGGTGGTAAGGGTGGTTACTCTGAAGGTATTATCACGCTATCTCAAAAAACTACTGTAAGGGTCTATGTAGGAGGGCAAGGCACTTCTTCTGCTGGTGGCTATAATGGAGGTGGCTCCACTACTGGCTCTTCCTCTTATTCTACTGGCACAAGTGGTCAGGATGGGTATCACTTTGGCATCTCAAAAATGGGAGGTGGAGGTGGTGCTACTGACATTCGTCTTTCAGATGGTGCTTTGCTTTCACGAATGATTGTAGCTGGTGGTGGTAGCGGCGGTGCAATGTGCTACAAAAAGGAAACCACCACAGAAACTCAGTATATAGAGAAGTATAACGAGAATGTTGTTGCAAACGAATCTACTGGTATGTCTGGGTCTGATTCTTATCAAGGTGTCGGTTCTTCATGGTATTTTGATGTAGGAAGCTATATCTTAGAGGTAACTTCTTCTGATAATTATTGGATAAATGCGTTCTTTACGGCAAATACCGCAACAATATCACGAAGTACAATTATATCAAGACGTGGTTATGTTGAGTATCGTGTAACAGTGACAAGTAGCGGTAACGGTACTATTGTTGCACGTTCTCAAGGGCAAAATGACACACTAACTTTTGTTCTGACGAAAGAGGAAGAAATTACAAAAAATGAAGAGGATACTTACAACCAAACAGGCTTTGCTGGTGGTGGTACTACAGGTGCTGGCTATTCCTCTACTTATCAAGGCAAGCAGAACGGTGCAGGCAGTAGTGGCTCCTTTGGCCAAGGTGCCAATCAGACTACTACCAATTACCGCTATTGCTCTGGTGCTGGCGGTGGTGGCTGGTATGGCGGTGGCATGAGCTATTCAGACTCAGACATGAATGCCTGTAAAATGAGTGGTGGTGGTAGCGGATTTGTAAATACTGCTGCTAATGCTGGGAACAGGCCAAGCGGTTATACTGGGCTGGAGTTGGATAGTGGAACGACCGTAGCAGGAAACACCAGCTTTGAGGCGCCAGGCGGTGGCACGGAAACAGGGCACTCAGGGAATGGGTATGCGAGAATAACGAGACTGAGTTAAGGGAGGGTTGCAATAATATTGCAGCATACGGGACAAAAGAAGGAGAAAGCAAGAAACAATAAAATAAAAAAAATAAAAAAGGAGAAACGAATTATGGCAGAGTTAGTAAAGAGTTTTGTGACGCTGGATAAGGATAGCGGCAGTGGTAACGGCACGGTGACAGCCAGTGCGAACAGTCAGAACACGGGCCGGTCGGTACGGCAGCTGCAAGTGACATTCAAGGCACCGAACTGTGCGGACGTGCCGGTGACCATCCGGCAGTTGGCCAAGGGAGAGGCTACGAGCATACAGGGTACGGCATCGGTGGTTAAGACTGGTGGCACGCTGACGCTGACGGGTGTGTCGAACTCGAAGAAGCTGACCTTTACGAAGGGTACGGACAACATCGGTCTGACGCTGCCATCGACGTACACGGCAGGGGGCGTGGAGACGCAGAACGGAGCGGACATCAGCGGTGACCCCGGCAATACAGCGGAGTATAACTTCTCGCTGCAGATGCAAGTACCGGCCAATGCGGGCATTGAGGCCAAGACATGTCAGATCATCGTGACCGACGACGGCGGCAATGCCTATACGTGTACCATCACGCTGGCGGCAGGCGATGCTACGCTGAGCGTGAGCCCCACGACGGTGGAACTGCCCTGGGACGGCAGTACGACGGGCAGCGTGACGGTGACGAGCAACACCAGCTGGACGGTAGAGTAAGGCCATGAGGGCCGTGACGGTGTCCCGGCATAGGAAACAAGGAAAAGACGGACAGTCAGACCATATAAAGAAAAGACGAAGAGACAGGTATGAGCAAGACGCTGACATTGGTCCGCGGTAACGCGGCAAGGATAGGCATCCGCATGTACACCACGAGCGACGGACAGCAGGTGGTGGACGACGTATCGCTGTGTGAGACGTTTGAGGTGTGGTACGTCATGAGGGACGTATATACGCTGAAGGCTCAAGCCTGGCGCAGTCATGACAATGCGGACACGCTGATAGCGACACTGGAGGGCTACGAGCTTGATGCGGGCACATACGACATAGAGGTGAAGGGTCTGAGGAACGGCAAGCATGCCAGGACGTATAGGGCTGGCGTGCTGAAGATAGCCAACGAGACCCGCGACGCAGTGCATGTGTATGCTGACGACCCGTCGGCACAGGTGTATCTGGCCGACAAGGAAGAGGTGTGGGGCACCAGCGGCTATGAGCTGTGGGTGCGCGAGCAGCCAGAGGGCGCCGACACCAGCGTGGCAGCATACCTGGAGCAGCTGGGCATGGGGTTGTTTAAGTATGAGGACAATCCGGAGTACATAGCAGCATGGGTGGACGGTATGCGGCGGCTGCTGATGGCCATCCGTAGAGAGGACGGCCATGTGGTGTTCGGTGCAGGCATACCGCCACAGATCAAGGAGACCATAGACCAACTGGGGTACTACGTAGAAAACCCGGAGTGGCTGAGGGTGCTGCTGGACGGCGAGAAGAGAATACTGTTTGGCATCAAGCGCGACGGTTCGGTAGAGTGGTATGTGGGTGTGCCGACGGCCATCAAGGAGTATGTGGCGCAGCAGCTGGCAGGCCGGGCCAACACCAGCTACAAGCGGGTGGACGTGACAGAAGACATGACGGCACGCGAGCAGCCGGAGGCAGGCATGCAGGTGGACGTGCTGTACGTGAACACGACGGGCGAGACGCGGACGGTGACCATACCGAACGGGACGTACAAGACGCCGACGGGCGAGACCATCCGCGTGGTGGTGCCGGCAGGCGGCTATGGCGAGGCGAGCTTTCTGAACATAGACGGTGTGACCTACGTGAGAGGAGCATGAGGGTATGAGCAGGAGGATGCTGATAGAAGAGCGCAGGCTGGACGTGATGCCCAGAGAGCTTTGGATTGACGTGGCGGTGCCGGGGATATTCAAGGTGAAGGGAAATGTTGAGTGGGAGGTGGAGTAAGGTGTTGCTCACACCAAAAGGTGTGAGGATTGCACGGAGTGATACAGCCGGTGAGAATTAAGAATTAAGGGTTAAGAATTAAGAAATAATGAGATATGGATAAGAGGACGAAACGGAACATTGCGGGCAGCGTGGCTTGCCTGCTGTCGGCAGTGGTGGTGGGAGCGCCGGCCATTGCGTACTGGATGTGGAGAGAGGTGCGGCAGGCGGAGAAGTACGGCTTTGCCGTAGAGACGGACGACATCAAGCGGTATAGCGTGATAGGGGCCATCGGGGCCATCGGGAATTGCGCCCTGTGGGTGTGGATGGTGTAGGAAAGAAAATCCCCCGACGCTTATAACAAGAGGAACCACCGACTTATCATAACAAGGCCCTACCAGAGGCACGCCAAGGGATTTTAGATGTCCCGGTCGCCTTTGGTAGGGCTTAGTATGTCTTGTCGGTGGTTCGGGTGCAAAGTTACAAATAAAAGTTGAACTAACAAAACTATTGCACAATGAAGGTCGTAGAATTATTAAAAATTAGCAGTCCAGCGTTAAAAATGCTCTCAGAGAATGAGGTCATGAGAGATGACTGGCGTTACGTTCCGTTATATGAGGAGTTTCAGCAGATGAGACGCCTGGGAGTGAAATACGATGAAGCGGTAAGAATGCTTAAGGAGGACTACGGGATAGGCCGGGCTACGGTTGAGAGGGCCGTTGCCAGACTTGGCCGAGAGATAGAAGATGCAAGAATAGTAGATGCAGAAGATAGCCAACAGCGTACAAAGAGGTGTGTTAAAAAGTCTCAGAGGGTGAGGGGAAGAAAGTAGGAGGGCAAGGCCAAATCTTACCGCACACCGATTATCTTTGCAGCGTCAATGCGCAATGACAGGACTGTGGAGATAGCCGCAGTTTACGAGACAAGTACCTCTTATTATCAACTATTCAAAAAACTTCAAAAAAATGACAGAAGAGAAATTCATCAATCTGGGTTCCGAAGGAAACGGCTTTGGTCGTGGCAACGGATGGAGTCCGGCGGACTTTGCTGCCGTGATGGGCAACAACCGTAACAACGGTGGCATCTTTGGCGGCAACGGAATGTGGGACGGCGTGTTAGGGCTGTTCGGTCTCGGTATCGTGGCCAATATGTTCGGCTATGGCAATCGTGGTGGCGGCATCTTTGGCAGCAACGGTGGCGGTAACGACGCTGCTGCGACAGCCTATCTGGCCAACATGGCCAACAACAACCACGGCAACGACCTCCTGATGGAGCATGTGACCGGCGTAGGCAACCGCGTGGTAGAGCTGGCCCAGGCCTTCAACACCTCGACTGCTGCCGTACAGCAAGGTCTGAACAACGTGATGCTGGCCATGAGTCAGTTGGCAGCACAGAACAACATGAGTGTCGCACAGCTTCAGCTGCAGCTCCAGCAGGGTCAGAGCGACATTGCCCTGCAGTTCTGTAACTGCTGCAAGGACCAGGCACTGGCTATGTGTCAGCAGACCAATACGCTGGTAGCTGAGGGCAACCAGAATACTCAGCGCATCGTAGACTCTCAGAACGAGGGCTTCCGCTCGATCCTGCAGCAGATGTACAACGACAAGCTGGAGGCCAAGAACGAGAAGATAGCCGAGCTGACGGCCCTCGCACTGTCGAAGGACGGCGAGATCTCGCAGATGAAACAGAACCAGTACTTTGCCGGCATCGTCGGACAGAGCCAGGCACAGACGGACGCTCGTCTGAACGCCATCCTCGCTGAAGTTGAGGCTATCAAGCGTTGTCAGCCGCCAACGATCACACTGCCCAACAATCAGTACACGGCAGTGCCGACCTTTGGGGCCAACGTTGCCAGCGACTTCCTTGGAACACTCGCAGTGGCCCGCTTGCTCAACCTCGCAGGAGGCACAGGAACGGGAACGGGTACAGGCACAGGCGGTGGAACCGACACTACGACCTAAAGAGGGACAGTGGTGGCGGAGATTCCGCCACCTACTGAACCTTCTGAGAGAGACAATTAAGAAAGTAATAAAAACAACAGGAGATTATGTTTCAGAGTTTAGCAAAAGGTAGTAAGGTATTCATCCTGGACTTGGGTGACAACGGCCCGGTGCTTTCCGAGGGTGTTGTTAACGAGGTTAGTCAGCCTCACGTAAAGGATGCCCAGCCCAGTCAGTTCCTGCAGGCCATCGCTTTCGGCCAGCAGCAGGAGCAGGTTGTGGATCTGGCCGTCAGCACATCGACAGGGCAGCGCATGTTCCGCAACGTGCCGGCACAGGGCGTGGTAGACCGTGGCGGCTCTACGGTGATAGCTGAGAGTATTGAGCTGATGGACACGGAGATTCAGGCTCTGGAGAAGGTGAGTGACGAGCATATTGCCAAAAACCCGTGGCACCTGAAAGCTAAGGAGGAGTACAGGAACATCAGGAAGAGGACAAGCCCGCAATTCGCCCACGAACAAGAGCGCGATGAGACTATTGAGAACCTGAAGAACCAGTATAACGAGCTGAAGGAGCAGAACGGAGAAATCCAGAAGACCCAGCAAGAGATACTGAACTTGCTGAAGAAGAATGCATAGTCTTCACGAAAAAAGAAGAGATATGTACGAGAATGGACTTATCATCAAGACACGGAAGCTGTCAGCGCGTGAAGTGAAGAACAAGCTGCGCGAGTTCATCGACAGCATCAGTGAGGACTGCGGCCCTGAAATTGAGCAGATGGCCGACGAGCTGAAGGACTACGGTGACCAGTTTGTGGACGCGCTGAGCGGTAACGGCAGTTATCGTAACGGTGGCGGCAGCTACCGCGAAAATAGCGGTGCCAGCAACGGTAGCGGCCCCATGAGCAACGGCGGCTATAACCGGGGCGGCTCGATGTTCCGCCAGCACAGCCGGGGATGGAACCGTAACGACGGTGACTGGAAAGAGCAGGAGGAACACCGGAAGCAGAACGAGCAGAAGCTTCAGGAAATGGAGCGCCAGATGCAAGAACTGCGCCAGCAGCTGATGCAGGGATAAAAGACAGGGAGTGGCAGGAAGGAACGACTGCTGTACTACAGCAGTATACAGGACGGCCGCTCCCCTGTTTTTTTGATTTTATGAGTAGAATAATGTACGAAAACAAGTGTTAAAATATGTATGGGGATATAATGACAATGCTTGACCTGGTGCCGGAAGGGTACAGGGAGTATAAGCGCAGGAACGGTTGCCACTTTAACAGACAGTTGTGCGAGTTTGCTGTGGCCAGAATGGAAGGAGAAGACGGCAAGCCAATCAAGCCCCTTTCAAAGCATGAGGTAGAGAAGATGCTGGAGGATGCCAAGGTAAAGGTTGAGCATCAGGAAGGGTACGACCATGTGTTTGTGGCAAATATGGGACTGGCTGACTATCTGGGCGACAGTGTGCCTGACATGGAGCACCTGGCGAAGTACGTCAAGAACGTGCTGGACGATCCGGACGGGTACGAGGGGATAGCCTTCTGCCGTTGGGTGGCCGACTGTATAGGGAAGAAGGTGGAGGTGCCTTGGGATGAAATGATGTAAGCGACTGCTGAGATACCGCAGCATACGGGACAGAAAGATGCTGAGACAACTGATAAATCTTGACGGATACTGGCTTGCGACAGTGATATACATACCGCAGGAAAAAGATATGCCAAGGGTGGCAGACGCTCTTGCCGAACTGGGCTGTCCTGGTGAGGATATACAGAAGACGTGGCGGCTGATGACCGAAGAATGGAACAAAGGCTATACGTGGAGCAATCCGAGGCGCAGAAAGAGTATCACCCTGATAGGACGGTCCAGGGACTGGAGCCAATTCTTCGACACCGTGATGCATGAGACAGGACATATCAGAGACGAAATCATGGCAGCGTACGACGTGATGAACTACGGTGAGCCGCCGGCCTATACGCAAGGAGAGATAGGCCGGCAGATGGCACCGATGATAAGACGAATTGTCTGCCCTTGCTGTGGGATGGAGAAATAGTTCAACGCATGGAGAAACGACCGAACGCAAATCCAGCTAAGATGCAGTATAGATGGATGCACCAGTTGACGTGTGGTATGATGCAGCCGAGGAGCGCAAAGGGTAAGGCTCTGATGCAGAAGTCGGCATAGGCCAGATGGCGGAAGGGAGCGCGACGGCAATAGATGCCCCACTTGATGCCGGCTACGGCAAAGAGCACGCCCGAAAAGCCGACAGTCATCCCTACAGGCCACAAGCCGAAGGCAGGGATGAAGGAGCAGATGGTGGCTATCAGTAAGGACGGTAGCAGATGAAGCTGACCACGCATGATGCAGAGGACAAAGACGTTGCCCGCAAGATGCCAGATGTTGGCGTGGCTCCATAAGTACAGGAAATGAGCAGACGCGGGGTGAATGCTGCCGTTGGCATATCCTGTGACCGGCATGAGCAGATACCACAAGACCATGACAGCTGTCAGTACAGCCTTTTCAATAACAAGTTGTTTCATTGATAGTTTCCTTTTTTCTACGACGTTTTTCCTCAATTACTTTTCTTCTCGATCGCTCCTTCCTGGTTTGCTCGCGCCATATCTGTCCCATTCGTTTGACGTCGATATAGAATCGCGGTGCCGGCTCCATGACAGCCTGGCGCAAGATGCAGTAGAGCGGTTTGCCCCAAAACTTCTCCTTTTGGCTGAGGCTCATAACAACCCGAAATAACGCTTCGTACATTTCGCGTCGTAGCGGTTTCATCTTCTCCAGGCCGCTTCTGTCGCCTCGGAGCAGTGGCGATATATACATATGTGCACTCCTGGGGTCAATGTAGAATCGTGGTGCAGGATGCTGGACGGTGAGTGCATAGACCTCTTTCTGCAAAAAGCCACTATAATTACGACTTTCCTCCTGATAGACCCGCATGAGGTCATGCTTCATTTCGTCCATTAATGGTGTTGAGCGTTTCATGGTGGAGTTATCTGAGTTTGTTAGTTCTGCGTTCTTGGGTGATGAGGACAGTACCGGCAAAGCGGTCAGTGGCAAGGAGGCCGGAGAAGTTGTAGCGGAAGCGATAGTACTTCCAAGGCTTTGTGCGGAGCGACATCAGCGTTCGCCAGTTGTTCAGGTCGTCACTGCCCTCTATGCTTACGCTCATGGTGCCTGACATGTCCTTGATATTTTTCATGCGCATAATGCTCTTCAGTGCCAGGCTGTCGCCCAGCTTCAGCGGGCGGGTGAGCATGTAGGCGGAGTAGGTGCTACCGTCGTCGCTGTTGATGTCGGGACGATGCAAGAGCGAAAAGACCTGTGTGCCTGACTGCAGGAGGTAGTCGGGGTAGTCGTTGGCAACGTTGGTGACGGGAGACAGTCCGAAGTCGTAGCGTGAGAAGGTGCCGGACTTGATGCTATAGGTGTAGCAGACGGCAGAGCCGTTGAATATCCAGAGCAGGGAGTCGCGGTAGTCGTAGGCAATGAAGGCCGTCTGGAGGTAGTCGGGGAAGGGGGTAGGGGGCCCGGCAACCGAATTGGCGGGCACAGTAGCGACGGGGACTTTGCCTGAGAGCTGTTCCGAGACACAGCGGACGTCAGAGCCGACAATCACCATGAGTCCCTTCTTGGAGGCGAAGAACACGGCCCCGTCGGTCTGCGTGATGCAAGGGCTGGACTCCAAGGCCACCTCGCGCGACATGGGGTGTACGGCAGTGAACTGACCTGTAGAGCCCGTGGACTCGGCCCAGATGCCCTCGTTGGTGAACACCAGCAAAGGGTATTGTCCGAACTGGCCCTGCGATAGAGCCTGCGTGATGGTGGCCATGCCGATGACCCTGCCATTGCCTACCTTGTTGTAGCCCTCGGCCTTGAACACGTAGGGGTTGTTGACCTCAGAAGTGACCACATAGTTAGGCAGATGCTCCGGTGTGGGCGTATCGACGGCGGGCGGTGTGCCAGAGTTCTGAGTCCTGGAAGTCATGACAGCAGCGTATGTAAACATGAAGAAGGCGCCGTTCAGTCCGGGGTGCTCTTCCAGTTCCAAGGTACGTAACAACGTTGCACCGTTGAAAATCTCAGCCTTGTACGCCCGAGGGTCGGGATAGTAGAAATAGAGCTCTATCAGCTCCGGCGAGTTGATGAGCTGCTGCACCACCTTGTCGCCCTCGTTGGTCTTGATATAGACGTTGACGTAGTACCTGATGGTGTTGGAATAGGCAGGTTCGCCCTGTGAGTTGTGAGCCGTAATGAACGAGCCGGTGAAGCCTTTGAAGAATCCGCGTGAGAGACCGGCGAGGTTCAGTCGCGAGTTGTAGACATACATGCTGTCGGCCGTCATCTCGCAGTGGGAGTAGTAGTCGTCGTAGTCAAGGCGCTCCTGTGTCGTCAGGTTCTCCAGGACGTGTGACTCTATGTAGTCGCGGGTAGACTTCCATTCGTTGATGGCTTCCTTGCCGATGGCGCACAGCTTGTAGAATACAGAGGTATTCTTCAGGGCGTTTCTGATGTCATGCTTTTGGTCGCCAGAGTTTCTGCGTGTTAGCGGCATCCAATAGTAGTTGCGCTCAACGGTCGTGCGGTGGAATATGCACGGCCCTCCGTCCGTCTCTTCGTAATAGCCGTCGTATTTGTATCCTTCGCGCATGTTAGGCAGTGGCACGTCGGCCGTGGTGTCGTAAACGTCGACATCGTTGCTGGCAAAGATGACCACGTCCTTAACGATGTCTTCCCACTCGGCATAGTCCTCCATCTGCCTGAACATCAGCTGCCGGGCAATGGTGTACATGAAGACACCGTAGTTTTCCATGTCAAAAACCTCCCCCTCGTTGCTCCAGCCTAAACGCATCCACGTATTGTTGCTGACGGAAGGCATGACCAGTATCGGGTTGCCGATGTTGGTATAGGTGCCGTCGTACAGCTCCAGTGCCACGCGAACAAAGAAGGGATTGCAGAAGCATTTCTTGTTGGCAATGGTCTTCTTGTTCTTGGCGTACATGCCTATGACCAAGGTGTTCAGATCTTCCTGGTATTTTGAGGCAACCGTAATATCCTCATCGCTGCCTGCAAAGAGTTCTCCAATTTTACCGGCACATCGAACGGCATCGTCCTGTTCACGTCCTTTTATGTCGGGATTAGCTTCGTGATACGGTCGGAGGCTGACCCACAGCTGGGGTGCGGGAATGCGCGTGCCGAGGTCTTTGTACTCCCAGACGCGAGTCTCTTTGTTATAGTTCCAGAGGAAATAGGAGAGCGTGCCGCCGTCGTTGACAATAAGTGTCTTGCCGATGGAAGAGACCTGCAGGTCGTCGATGTTGACACCTGTTCGCAAATCTCCGCTATAACCCGCAAACTGGCCAGCGTCGTTGCGACCGGCTTTCAGCTTGCCGTCGGCAGTGACGCCGATGTAGTTGACGGCACCCACCGGCTTGTGAATGTAGACAATGCGGAGGCCGTTGAAGCCGCTGTTGATGGTCATGTGAAGGGCAGGTTTCTGTATCACCTTGTGTTCGCCGTCGGCGTAGGTGAGGCCCACGCAGTCGGCGAGGGTGTTGTCAGAGCACAGGGCGTCGGAGGGTACGTTGGTGATGCCTTCCTCGAAGGTGAGCTGGTGTTGTTTAGAGTTCATGCGCTACCGTATATAGAAGTATTGATTTACGGCAGCAAAGATAGGAGAAAAAGAAATGCGTATTTGTTAAAGATAAATAAAAGTATTTATCCTTGTAAATAATACTAATGTTATAGAGGGCTGCGGCACAGCCGCAGCATACGGGACAACTATTGTTGTTTGGAATGGTGTTCTAAGGAGAAGTAGGCAATGAAGAGGACGCAGGCTGCAAGGTGGGGCAGCTGGTGCCAGATGTTACCGGCCATCAGCGAGACCGTTACGACGTAGAGAACTGTTGTCGTGGCGTAGACGTAACCCCAGGCGGTGAAGTAGCTATCGTCTCTGGCTTTACAGAAGTAGGCAATGGGGATGGATAGGAGCAATGAGAGCCAAGGGAGGGCAATGCCGAGGTAGTGTAAAGCGCCCGTCTGCTGATGTGTGAACCACCAGAGGGCGTAGAAGAAGAGAGCGGAGAGGGCAATTACTTTAACTGAATGATTCATCAATATTCACAGATTTTATAAATTGATTTAATTGCATCTATACTTTGTTCATAATTTATTCCGTTTTCTTTCTCCCATAAACTACGGCATTCGTCTATACTCAACCTTTTCCCCAAAGCATCACATATATAATGGGAATCATCTACGGTCGGTCTAAAAGTAAGAGCAGAGACTATACTTGAACGTGCGGCAAACTCAATATGAGGTTTTATCAAGTCAGCATCAGCACGCATAATAAAATCAATAATCGAAATGAGACGGTTATAAAAACCATGTATTTTGATGAAATCATTTCTATTTTGTTCAATTAGAAACATAACTTTAGCTGCATTCATAATTCATCCCTCCTTTTGATTATTGAATAGTTCTTGCATACGGTTGTGGAAATCGGCCCGCTTCTCTTCTATACGCATGTATTCCATCCAGAGGCGGTAGACCTCAGACTCCTTGCGGGGCTGGTCGGGGTCTTGATGCAGACGGAGCTCTTCGCGGAGGCGTTCGTTTTCTTCGCGTAGGGTGGTCAGTTCTGTCTGGAGCGAGACAATGTTCTGGTCAGTTGGTGCTGTAGGCAATGTTGGTGAAGCTGACATGTAAAAGAAAGACATATCTTTGCCAAGGACACGGCAGAGGTCTTCAAGAAAGCCAGTTTTGATGTCTTTTGCGTCTAAAGACTGGTTGATGGACTGTTGGGAGACACCAAGCAAGCGGGCTATCTCAATTTGTGAGATGCCTGCAGATTTGAGTTTAAGTTTGAGTTGTTCGCCTGTCATAATCTATAGTTTTATTGTTAATTGTTATTAAATCTATACTTTTATTTATCGTTATATCAATAGAAATATTTATATTTGCACCATGAAATCGTTCGGGAGGTGTTCCGAAATCGTTCCGATTGCAGTGCAATGTGCAAATATACGGAATTTTAGCGAGATTACAAAACATTCATAAATAAAAATATTGTTATGGCAATTAAAAGAAAGGTTATCGTGATTCCAAGAGGCAAGGCAGAGAAGATATGCAGTGCCCTGAACATCGGCAAGACAACGCTCTATGCCGCACTGAACGGTACTTCTAACTCTGAGAATGCCAGGCTTACCAGGCAAAAGGTGCTCAGAGAGTATGGAGGCATTGAGACTACAAAGGTGATACCCTAAGAGCAAGAGACAAGTAACTTCAAACTACAATTCATCATGGCAAAGACAACAGAAATCGACATTAGAGAAGCGGTGGAACGTTCGTTTCACTACGAGAAAGTTGAGGCTATCCAGAACGGAGAGGCAGAGTTTCACGAAACGGAAGAGGAGGACTGACTATGGCAAGGGGCAAAGTATCAGAATCTTTCAAGCAGGCCATCAAGGCGCATCTCGACAAGAGAGCTGCCGAGGATGAGCTTTTTGCACAGACTTATGCCAAGGCCAACAAGAACCTTGACGAGTGTTGCAACTACATTCTCCAGCAGGTGCAGAAGTCCGGCCGTCAGGGATTTGCCGACGAGGAAATCTACGGCATGGCCATTCACTACTACGACGAGGATGACATTAAGAATGTGAAGCCGGTAGCTGCCGGAAAGGTTGTCGTCAACCACGTTGTGGAACTCACTGAAGCCGAGAAAGTCGAGGCGAAGAAGAAAGCTCAGGCTGACTATGAGAAGGAGCAGCTGGAGAAAATCAAAGAGAAAGAGCGCAAGCGTCAGGAGAAGGAGCACAAGCGCATGGAAGAGCGCAAGAGGAAGGCCCAGGAAGCCGCCAAGCGCCAGAACGCAGTACAACTTTCACTATTTGACATGTAGGCCTATGTGTAGCGCAGGATTATTATTAAAAGCGACGCCTGTTGAGGTATCAAAGGGTCGCAAGCCGCATTCGAAGCTTCAGCAGAAGTGTCTCGATTTAGCTAACACGCTGCCGCCTCTGACTGAGAGCCAGCGAAAGTGGGCGCGCAGCAAGATGTCCGGGCTTGGATTCTACGTCGCAAGAGGTCGAGGTGGAAAGAATAGCTGCGTCTGGTGCCAGGAGTGCGGACAAATGGACGTCGTTGGTCTTCCGCCTTTGGCCTTAGCCCTAAAAATCAAGAATACGAATAGCCACGTATGTTCCAAATGCGGCCGTAGGCTTGAAGTCAAGGATTGGACGCCTCGTTGGGATTACAAGCACGATATTGAGCATGATTTCCACTTTGCTATCGTTACCACATGCGAGGGAATGCAGGTTGTGAGAATGTTTAACTGGCATCAATACAACATCATGGGGAGTGACACCATCAACCATGTTTTCGAAGTGTTCCAAGTCTGGTTTGAGCCTAACAAGGGTAAGAATGTCATCATATCGAAGCAGTACACACGTAGCTGTTATTATTTCAGATGGCACATGCACAGCGAATGGAAAGTGAAATCAAACGCTCCAACTGGCGGCTATACTTACGAAGACGTTTATTCACTTGACAATATATACATCTACCCCAGAGCAAAGATCCTTCCAATACTCAGGCGCAACGGCTGGAGCAATAAAATGTTCAAGATGCGTACAGGCCCAGTCGATATATGGCGAGGACTGCTGGCGGATCCGGCGATTGAAGGTCTGGCCAAGACACACCAGTATAGTGTTATTGATTACTGGTTCAGGCAAGGTGGCCCAAGACGTGACAAGTCGCAATGGCTATCAATCATCAGGATATGTAACCGCAGGAAATACATCATCAAAGATGCTTCTATGTGGTTTGACTATATCGACCTCCTGGAGTATTTCCACAAGGACACGCACAATGCCCACTACGTCTGCCCGGCTGACTTAAAGAAAGAGCATGACCGCCTTGTGAACAAAAAAGACCGCATCGAGAAAGCCCGTGAACTGGCCCGGAAAGTCGCGGAAGCAGAGAAGTTCGAGGCTCAGTATAAGAAACATCGTGGAATGTTCTTCGGAATCTGCTTTGGTGATAACAACATTGTCGTTACCGTCATCTGCTCTGTCAAGGAAATGGCCGAAGAGGGTACAATGATGCATCACTGCGTATATGCCAATGGATATTATGACCACAAGCGACACCCAGACAGCCTGATACTTTCTGCAAAGGACAAAGATGGCAACAGGCTTGAAACGGTTGAGGTCAGTACCAAGACGTGGAAGATTGTGCAGTCGAGAGGCAAGATGAATGCCAAAACAGAGTATCATGACCAGATTGTATCTCTGGTTCGAAAGAATATGGGATTATTAATGAAAGCAGCATAACTATGGACTTGAACGCTATCATACGGGGTGAGAATGCCGGAAACATTCAGCTGGTGGTTAACGCTAAGGACTTGCGTGACCTGCTGGACGGTGCAATGGCCTTCGCCATGAAGAAGATCAAGGAGCGAGACGAGCCTGAGTACTATACCAGGGAAGAGCTGGCGAGGGTGCTGCATGTCTCACAGCCTACCATTTATGAGTACAGGAAGAAAGGAGTGATACCAGAGCCGGTGAAGATAGGTGACAGGGTACTCTTCGACAAGGCGAAGATACATGAGGCCATCAGCAGCGGGCAGGTAAGAGCGAAACAGGTATTTAAATAACTTGAGGCTTATGAAAGGTTACAGACTACAGTTGGCAGCGGTCGTTTGCTGCATTATCGGATTTTTCGCAATGCTGGGCATGGCTGGTGACTATGACTATGCGGAGCAAGTGATATTGAGAATGTCGTGTGAAGAATACGACTGGGTGAAAGACACGCTGACGAAGCAGAAGCACGGCAAGGAGCCGACGGAGCGTGAGATAGCCCACTGGTGGGAAGAACATCACAGCGGTTACAAGAAATGAAGGAGCAGACGTCGAAACGTGAATACGAGGCCCAGCGGGCAGCTCTATATGCCGAGCTCTATCAGTTCGGTGTCTCGATGGAACTGCACTCGTTTGAACGGCTGTGCAGGAAGATTCACGGTGTGGAGTTGAAGATACATAGACTAAAGGGAGGTTTATATGACAAGGAATAAAAGGGTTGCTGTCATACAGCAACAGACGAAACAGACGCCCAAAGGGCCGGTGTGCTGCAGGAACTGTGAGCACGCAAAGCTGATACGGTACGGAAGCAATCCGATACTGGCACTATGTCCGAAGAAGCCAGCGCACAACAAGTACGGCTGGGACGTCGACGTGGCCAGCAGTATGAAGCATTGCAGCATGTACGATGAGTGCCAGGGTGAGAAGGAGATAACGAAGCTATTCAGCGTGAGACATCATCCGATGGGTTGTTATGTGAGATTGGGTGCCGCAACAGAGTTGCAGCATACGGGACAGAAGACGGCATGAGCAGGTTTTGGAAGATGCCTCTGGAGTTCGTACACGAATGGGAGTGGTGGAATGTGTATCCACACCATGCGCTGTTTGAATGGTTCCTTGCGTCGGCCAAAGTGGTTGACTGCCGGGTGATGGGCATCAAGGTGAGAAGAGGCTCGTTGCTGACAACCTGGAACGAGATGCAGCGGGCAGTGTCGAACAAGCAGCGAACGTGTACGCGAGGCACGCTTTCGAGGGCTTTGGCCGACCTTTCCGATAGTGGCGAGATAACGCTAAAAACGGACTGCCGCCAAACGATTGTAACTATTTGTAAATATGAAAGTTATTGCGGACGTGGAGAGACACTTTGGACTGATGGCGGACTGATAGCGGACCGACGGCGGACCGATACACCTATTATTAATAAGAATATAGAATATGAGAATAATATATATAGCGCGCACGATGATGATGGTTTTGTCACTGAGGATGATTGTCGTGCATGGATGCGCAGGTACAACGACATTGCCAGGAGTTTCGGCGTTTCTGAGAAGAACCTGGCCCAGCAGCTCAGTGACACCCGTAGGCAGAAGATCAGCCGCTGTGTCAGGGAACGCGGACGCGGTACGGTGGATGCCATGTTTGAACGGCTGGAAGAGTCGTCGGGTTTCTTTGCCGACGGTTCGCGCGGATTCAGGGGAGATTTCACGAAGCTCTGGTCGCCGTCTGTCTTTGACATGGTGCTCGAAGGAAGCTTTGTTCCGGTGGCGAAGAAGGCGAAGCCTCAGCAGAAGACGGAATCGGCGGGACTGTTTGAAAGCGTTGAGGCAGGAGTGCCGGAAAGAGAATCGTCTGACGAGTACCGGCGTAAAATGCGCGAGTATGCCAAGGAACACCCCGAGAGTTCAGCGGCAAAGATCGTCGCCCAGTGGGACGAAGGAGAACAGGAGCAAGAGACCGATAACAAATAAAAACAACGAAAAGCATTAAGATTATGATTAAGAAAGTAGGAGAGGTCTGCCATAAGCAGACGACAGTAGAGACAGAAGTACACAGAGGTTCGGCCTGGTGCCGCCGGTGTGACTTCTTCAACGGGATGATTGAGGGTAAACTGATAAGTTGTAAATGTCATGAAGCATGAAGAGTCGAGACTGCAGCAGCAGTGTGTGGCATGGTTCAGGGCACAATACCCGCAGTATGCCATGCTGCTGACACACCCTGCCAACGAGGGTAACGGTAACCGCATCAGCGGTGCCATCCACAAGGCCGAGGGGACGGTGAAGGGCGTGCCGGACTTGATATTCTTTGTGATGTCAAGCCGACTGGTGGAGAGCATTCCAGCCACAGCTAACGAGTGTAAGGCTGAGCATAGAACGTGGGTGAATGGTCTTGGGGTAGAGTTGAAGACTCCCAAAGGAAGCCAGTCACAGGAGCAGAAGGACTTTCAGAAGATGTTTGAGGCCGCAGGGTATATGTACGTCGTGGTAAGACGCTTTGAAGAGTTCCAGGAAGTCATGAAAGACTATGTCAGCTACATACCCAGTTTTATTGGCGAGAAGGTTTTGGCTGTAAATGCAGAGATAATGAAGGCCGCAGAGGATCGCGAGCGTGAGAAGTTCCGTAAGGTAGTAGGGAGGAAGTAAGATGGAGATAGCACAAATATACTACAAGGCTAAGGACGGCAGGATGTTCACTGACCCGCTGGAGTGCGAGGACTACGAAAAGTCCATTGGCATTATTCCGGGCAGTGTGGGCGACCTTGTTAAGGCTCTGGAAAGGCTGAATCCGGAATACTACATCTTTGGCGTGGTGATGGTTAAGGAAAAGGATTGTAAGTCCATCTATGCCAGATGCACTGTCTGCCTTGACAATCAGCTGGAGGATTACGTGAACGTAGAGAACCTGAGGGAAGAGCAGCGTTACCTGAGTGAGACGGTGAGTGCATTTATAGAAGTGCTGAAAAAGACCGATAAGGACTATCCCGCTCAGTGGATGATAATTTTTTCAGAAAATATTGACATGTCAAATTCTGGCTGTATGGCATTGCATAATCCGAAGGTATGGGAGAAAAAGAATTAAGCGTATGAAACAGAAGATTAAGATTATCAAGAGAGTCAAGGAACCGCTGTGTTGCGTGACGGGTCGTAACCGGCTGACAGGGGGGCGGGAGATTATTTCTTCGCCCATGACAAAGAAAGATGCCGAGGCAAAGAGAGAACAGTACGCCTCGAAACCTGCAAGGAGCAAACCCTATACATGGTGCATGGTAGAGCCGTATGCACCGCAGATAGACTTGTTTGACAATTAAGTGACAAGAGATATGGGACTAAGAACAAGATACGACATCTACTCGACAAATAAGACAGCTCCTGTATTGAGTACCTACGACAGGCTGACAGCACAGGTGGAGTTTAATGACCTGCTGGGCAAGAACAAGGGAGAGTTTTACCGTCTGCAGCAACAGCCGGAGGCCGTAGGAGAACTGGAGAAGAGCGAGGAGTACGTGCTGCTGGTGTGGCGTGTCAGGAGGCTGATACGGCGATACTACGACAACGGGAGGAAGCGCGAAGACCTGGTAGCGTCGCTGGAACATGAGCAGAAGCTGGACCAGTGGAACAAGCGCACACGGGCATTCATCGACGCTCATCCAGGCTATAAGCCAAAGGACGAAAAGAGTCATGCCTTCTACGTATTGGTAAGCGAGTGGCGCCGGACGTGGAACGAACGCATGGCCTATAGGAAGCGTAAGATGGGCTATGACCAGAAGGTGATGGACGAGATGTCGAAGAAGTGCCGTGACCTGGAGAAGCAAGTAGACAACTATATAAAAGAAAAACTGGAACTGTTATGAAGAGAAAAGTAAAACAGCAGTCATTGGCTGTTAAATAATTAACAAACAAATAAAAATTAAAACTATTATGAGTAACAACATTGGAAAGAAAGTGATTATCCGCGCCAGTCGCGCAGGTGTGTTCTTCGGGACACTGGCAAACAAAGAAAACACGCCGTCCGGGTGTGAGGTTGAACTGACGGACTGCCGTCGCCTGTGGTTCTGGTCGGGTGCATGCAGTATTAGTCAGCTGGCACTGGAAGGTACGACGAATCCTTCTGGCTGTAATTTCTCTGTTACCGTTCCAGAGATTACCATTATTGATGCAATCGAGATTATTCCCTGTTCTGACGATGCAATCAAATCCATTGAGTCTGTAAGTGTATGGAAATGTTAGAAGAGAGAATCAAGCAATTTCTGACCGTCCCTGAGAATGGCTATGGCTATGGCTCTGGCTCTGGCTCTGGCTCTGGCTCTGGCTCTGGCTATGGCGCTGGCTATGGCTATGGCTATGGCTA
>ERZ842401.2796-NODE-2796-length-22687-cov-8.644928_pt1 | contig 22687 bp, 17 predicted proteins | sample MGYA00521270_ERZ842401 | MGnify/ENA primary metagenome ERZ842401 (study PRJEB31892, sample SAMEA3878208) | bioreactor metagenome | biome: Moose rumen | place: Sweden | collected 2011-10 | study: EMG produced TPA metagenomics assembly of the PRJEB12797 data set...
GGGTCTTGGGTTCGAGCCCCAAACGGATCACTTTTAAAAATCGGCAAATGATTGACTTTCAATCGCTTGCCGATTTTCTTATACCTCAAACGCACCACATTTGCACCACTTAGCCCCTACAACAAGGTTTTACAAACTTCCTTAAATACTGAGAAATGGCTCATTAACAATTGTTATATATCATGAGCAGAGTAAAGTCGCATGAAAAATGAGGCAACCTATTATTCATTCCTTACTAAACTCCTCCTTCAACATAAACCTAAACCTCACCTTTTCCTCATTCCCATCTATTCGCTCAGGCTTTATATACACGTCCCTTCTCTTATTATGATGATACTTCATCGGCAAACTGATAACCACTGGGCCATCCCCATTCTCATCAATAAATCCGTTTTTCATTTCAAGCAACATATCATTCAGATGATACGACAACAACATCGATCTCACAAACATCTCGTCCCATTGTTCAAAGCTCATTGATGGCCCAACGAACAAAGCATACTTATTCGACTGTATTCTATTCCCCTCAATATAGTAGGTAGAATGCGCAAAATCGTTTCTCAAATCTTTTGAGTAGCATAGTTTGATTAGCCATGCCATGTCGGCATCACTCCGTTCAAACCTATTAATAATATTACTATTGATATAACTACCCTTGCCGATAGTAGGGATTTTGCTTTTCCATAAATACCCCTTACCAAGCTGAATTAACGCCAGTCTCTCCAACTGATTCAGGAACAGATGTGATTCCCAAATGTGAGTATACACCATGAGCTGAATGCTCAACAAATATCTGTATTCCTCATCACTTAAAGTATTATTTCCCTTCAGTCTCTCAATATAATCGGTTAAATATCTAACGAAAAATTTTTTTCTAGTAATATCCATCAAGAAATCCAACCTATCTTCTACAACAAAAGGTGAAAGAGCAATATCCGCTTTATCCAAATGCTTATGATAACCCCCACGAGCCATTAAAAGAATAAAATCTGAACTATTCTTTTCTATTGCTTTACAGAAAGAATTACCAATAATCCCCTTTACCTCAGCCTCTATCTCACAAAACCTTTCCAATGTCATCATTCATCTATATATCATCCATAAACAATCCTTATCAAGATTCTCTCTCCATCACCTCCAACTCATCCTCCAGATGATCAAACGGCACCCTATATTCCTGGGCATACTCTTCATCTATCTCAAACGACCCACACCGAATAATCAAAGGTTTCTCCGGCTTTACCTTCTTGGCCAAGTCATGATTCACAAAACCATTCAGCAAATCCACCTCATCTATAAACGTACTATGATTAGAGTAGATTATCTTGTGCATATCCAAATATTCCATAAACTCTTCCTCCGACTCAATAAAATCAGAAAACACCATCAGATCAAATAGCGACACAATCCAAGTATCCCTATGGATCTCCTCTAACATTCCCGTTTCCACCAACTTGTCCATCTGACCGAGAAGAGAAGAAAAATGTTGGAAGGTAACAGCTATCTTATATATCGGTTTCGACTTATCTATACGAACGATTTCCCCCTTACAACTAAAATCTGGAACCTCCTTCGAATCAATATAGTTCCTCACCCTCTCACACTGGCTACATGCTTCAGCCACGGAGAACCCAAACTTATCTTTTGTTCCTTTGATACCCACCCTATCCTTGTAAGACAACTCGTGTGCCTTAACCTCTATAATATATGTAGCATGCTCAGACACACCGAGCAAATCCAATTCAGGTCTTTTCCCCTCGCCATCTTCCTGGATGTTGTAATGCACAGACGGATGGAAGGTCACCGAAGGCAAAAAGGACTCCATTACAGATTTCACTTTCCCTTCGACATACCGATCTCTGCTGATAGGATTTGTATTCTGCTGGAAGTTCTTCTGGTAATAGGCATCGTCCCGCTTCATCAGTTTTTCTGCTATAAGGAACAGATTCCGATGGGGTATCATTGGAGTAAAACAATAGAATTTATCGTCATCCTTTACAAACGGTTTCTCATAGATACAATGACCGTTCATAATGTTGCCCTTATATTCACCTTCGGCAATAAAGGCAGCATTACTACCAAATTCCACACTCAAAGCATCCATGAGTCTCGTTTCCGTCTCATTCTGTGGCCACACCCAAAAGATTTTATTTGATTTGGAATAATCATCAGGCTGGTACATCAGGAATTGCATACCATCTTCAGTATGACCCACATCGGGATTAGCCTCAAAGAAGTCACCGAACATACCCTTTGAAAAATCCCGTTTCTCAAGATTATCCTCATCTTCAATCGGCCCGTAAGTCCTTTCTTCCCACTTCTTCCATCTTTCATGAAGTTGCATAAACCCATAAATTGAATCCTGGTCACCAATCTTACAAATGATTCTGTTTTCCAAATCCATAAAGAAGTCAAATAACTCATCTACAGAGAACCCGTATGTCGCCTCATAAAAAGCCGAGTGCGGTCTGAACAATTCCTTAAAAACCTCATAGACATGAGTTTGATAACCGTCACCTCGTATAGCGATGGTTTCAGAATGTATCATCCAGTCTATAAATTGCTCAGCGTTGTTTTCCAACGGCATATCTATCAGCCCGTATATTTTGTATAGAGCCCTTAGCCTTTCTCGTAGATCCTCAATAACATCGTCCGTTGGATCCTCTTTGTCTTCATTAGGTATAGAAAGTCCGAAATTCAATGCATATTCAGCTATAACTTCAGCCTCTTCGTCCAGTTCCAATTGTTTCCCCACAATTCCTGCCATGAAATATTTCTCCAAATTAGGAAGATTGTCTATAAGGTACAATCCCACGCTTCCCAATAATTGGATAGTATCATAGCGTCTAAAATATCCTTCTATACAGCTAATGTGCTCCTGAATGATGTTGGTCAGTCCTTCTTTATCCTTAAGGAATGCCATCATTTTCTTCCCAATAACCTTGAGCAACTCCCTCTGAGTACGCAATTCTTTACTTGCTGTTGACGTATATCTCTTCCTTTGGGGCCTTGGCTGCTGCCGTTTAGTTTTCTTTCCCATAATCAATAGCACTCCTTACTTTAACTTTGCAGCCGATTATTCTTGCATCTCAGACGAACATTTTTCATAATTGTCTTGCAATTTGCCCTAAAATGACGTGCCTCACATGGACGCTAACATTTCATCTCGTTTCTGAACGAAGGGCTCATACTTATTCTTGCCTAACAATCTAAATACAATATCATAATCAGTATGCGCAAGCACAGCATGCTTATTGGTATTCACCTCATAGTCATATATATTCTGCAATGCATCGTCCAATGATGAATAGCAGAATTTCTTATATATCTTCATTTTCTCATTTGGCTTACAAGCATTAAGCATAGCACCATTCAATGTACCTTCCATAAGCACACACTTACAATTACACTTTGTTAAATGTGCAGTTCCTTTTTCATCCTTATACAGCCACAAATTATCAGTCAATTGTATTTGATACTTCGAAATATATGACTTATCAGCCGTTTCGTAGCGTATTTCGACTCTGTTGCAGCGTCCTAATAGCAGACGACATTTCTTGTCCAGATCACTTATCTGTCTATACAGAACCTTGATAGCTTCCTCTACAGCCACAAGCTCATTACGATACACCTGGGCCTCCTCCTCATAATGTGACAACGGATGTATTAAAGGGTGGAGATACGACTCTATAGTCATAATTTTAGCGGTATCCTCCCCAATTTTCATAAATAGGTCAGCCAATGCCTCAACCCGTTTCGTTAGTTTATACCCAGGTATCAGCGTAAAGTCATCACTTAAAAACAGTTCTTTAGGCAAATGCTTTTCACTAATTAATTCCTCCAATGCTTTTCTGAAATAGTTGGCAGCTGCAGGCAAATCCACAGGCCGTTGGCCATGAAGATATTCTTTAGCCCTATCGTATTCAGATGTTCCCATTGTCATAACAGGAGCAAAAAACGACAGACCATTATTATTCTTTGGTAGAGAATAAAGGTTTACGAACTTCCACTTACTACTCCCATGGTGATTTGTAAGGTAGTTTCTGGCCAGATAGTACCACGAACGATCATACGTAGCTATAATGATCTGGAAATTCCTAAACTCATGCTCCAATATCTCCAATATTGCCCATCTATTCGAAGAGTCAATACCGATAAAAATATCATCTAAAAACATCAGATGCAGTTCCTTACCAGGATTGGCATTCAAAGCTGCAAGATAAAGACAGATGGCTATCGCCGAAAGTCTTGCCTCATTCAACCCTTCAGTAAAACCTTCGATTGATGAATTTCCCATTGATATTCTTAACCTTAGGTCTTGTTCAAGTTTCCAATTATCTTTACCTTCTACACCATAATCAAAAGACATAGGTTTCAAATCGTAGTCTACATGTAATCCGAAGTTGTCAAAATACTGTGCCAGATATTTATTCACCTCAATAAACAAATTATCCAAAATAGACCTCAATATCTTTTCAAAGACTACAAGGTTTTGAAGACCACGCTGGTGTCTTATCTCATTGCGGTTACGTACTTTGAATATATTTCGCTTTATTTGTTTCCATTCCAGAGCCAAAGACTGATTCAATCCTTGAGCTGAAGCCACATGATCTTTGAGCAGGTGCTTTACAAAAAATTTAAAAAGGTTAGGGTCATCTTCCTCATACAGATACACTTTCAGTAAATCTCTATAATTTAGAAAACCTTTTGTCAATGCTAATGTTTTCAAAAAAGCCGTACCTGCAACTTTCGTATTGTCCACACCTTCTGCATATCTATAATCAACAATATTATCAATCTCTCCTGTCACATCATTGTAATCGCCTATACTCAAAATAACTTCACCAGCAGATCCTTTGGGCTTATAACGATTAGACGTATAGTTTACCTGCGAATAAAAGCTCTGAATAAAGTCATTCAACGATTTATACAATGAAGTCTTTCCGCTGCCATTTTCACCATATAGTAGTAGATTCTCACCCTTTTCTAGCGAAAAAGTCAAACGGTCATAGTATGCCCGTGAATTTTCCAATCTCAATCTTTGTAATCTTCTTCATCATTCATTATGTGAGCCCATTACACCTTTTGCAGCCATCAGTTCTGCCATCAAACCTCCTCCTTCATGTATTATGCGATGATACACATTTGAAATAAACCCTTCTATTTCTTCAGCGCTCCCAGCATACACATTCTCCAACATCATCACCTTTTCTATCAAATTCACATTCTGATAGTTAAACAACTTTTGGTAGATTATTTCATCTACCATACAGTCTAGTACATTCTTAAAAAAACGACTCTGAATATAGTCCTTCGTCTTTGTATAAGCCATCATCTTATCAAAAACGGTCTGTTTTGAAAATAACATGTATGGTATCATGATATTCTTTAGACTGGCTACTGAAACATTTCTATTGCGGAAATCATATTCCTTATATACATAGCTACTTTGCAACATTGCAACTATATAACTCAGAGTAAATCCTAAACGATTAATCCGACAACCATAATAAGCCTCCAGATCTTTGGGGCGTTTGTACTCTATCTGTATCTGCTCCTTAGCCTTATTGTCACGTTTCACATAGAAATCTATTTTTATAGTAGCATCATCCCCTTCAAAGGCAACAAAATCCACAATATCACCAAGACGCACTTCTGCCATCTCAATATCTTCTTTACTCTTATACTGTGCACGGAAGTCATCCACCTTCTTGTTAAAGTCCTCTATCTTTATGTCAGACGACATTGTACTGAAAAGATCCCTCACTTGCTTTCTTATCTCGTTCTTTTTGCTAAGGAAACTGTATCGGTCTAGTCCATTTAGGAAATGCCAGAGAGCATAGAAACTTTGTTGGGTGCGCTTGTTATTCTCTATTCCCATCATCTCATCTAAATTTTTGCTCAATGTCTTTTCTGTGTCATCTTTATTATCTGTTAATAGGGTCTTCAAGTTTCTAATGAATGAGAACTCTAGACCATTTATCGCCGCAACAAATGCATCCTTCTTCTCTGCATTTTCCAAAACTTTTGATATATCACCCTTCGAGCGCAGACGGATAGCAATACGTCCTCCAATCTTATAAATATCAAGTGGGCCTTTCTCTGTGGCATCCTGTTTGTTCTGCTCAAGATAATTAAAATAAGACAGCACCGTATAGTTGTTCTCATTCTCCATGCGCGTGCTTGCCTTCCGCATAAAAAACCAGCTTGCGTTGTTCCTATACGAAGCCTTGATGGTATTAATCAGTTCTCTGTCCAAATACGAGTTCCACATCTCAAACGTATCATCCTTGATAGGATATGGTTTGTTATTAAGTCGAATAAACAAATCCAGAGGTTCAAAATCAGGATTGTTCTTTTCGTTTATCTCTATCACCCATAAGTCAAAGTTAGTGATTTTATCCTGCAAATCCTCATCCAACTGAGCAAAGTGCTTACCATTCAAATCTGTCAGGATACTATCTTTCAGTAACAATGCAAAACCATCCTTGTTTGATTTCATCATCTTTCCTTCCTCGTTTAAGTATCCCCGCCCCAAAAATGCCAAAATACTAAGAATTCGCTGTTGACCATCTATCACCTCGCTCACACCATCCTTGCTTTTGAAAATAAAGACGGGAGGCAACTTAATACCAAGCAAAAGGCTCTCAATAATCTCAGATGATTTCTTTCGATTTATAACCTCTTCACGCTGATATGGCGGACGTACAAGAAAACGATAACGAGCCATCAGGCGACATATGTCGTCGATGGTGTAGGTGGTTGGCTCTGGCTTGTTAATTCGCAATTCCTGATAGTTGGTGGTTTCGTCATCCTTAGCCAAGTTCAGTTCACGGTTCTTCTGTTTAAACTGCTCATTAGTTTCTACATACAGATTCTTGTTGATGTCATATACCTCTTCAATATAGTCGGCTATCACGTCATATCTGTCAACAATCTGCTGTGAGAACGAGCTTCTGACCATCTCAAAAGCCCATAGGTTAGCTAAGATATGGGCTGAGAATCCCGCTAACTCTACAGAATTCTTTTGGGGTAATTCCATGTCATTATCTTCCAATATGGAAAAAGCCCAAAAAAGCACTTCCGACATAAGTCGATTGTATGGAATCTCTTTATTTTCTACCATTACACGTATTTCATCCAGGATATTCAGTTTCTTTTTGAAGGAAACGAGTAAGTCTTCAAACTGATCAGCTCTTATCTGCGAAGACAGCAAATCATAGTACTTGTCGGTTATCTTCTGCTTGGCCTTTGAGTAATACTTGATGGGTATTTTGTGAATAACCAATAATTGGCGTATCTTCTGAAGTAATACTTCCAACTTTTTATCTTCATATTTAAAGAGACGGTCAAACTGCTCATGTAGATTCTGATTTTTCAGTTCCTCTTTAAAAAAAGAATTCAAGTCATCATCAAAGTAAATAGCCTTATCAATCTCAAGGTTCTTTAGAGGAGTAATACCGGAATTATATCGTTTAAATATCTCCTGTTTAACAGAATCCTCATCCTGTTGTGTCAAGCCGTCATATGAAGCAAAGCTAAACTCAATCACACGCAGTTTGGTATCAAGGAAATCATTTTTGAGTTGATCTGGCAATGAACTAAATGTCTTCTTACCAATATTCAGTACATCAAGTTTTTTCAAGCCGGCTTTGCTAAGACGTAGTTCACCACGTATAAATCTCAGGATGGTTTCATAACGTTGCCTACCATCTATGATTTCCGCCCCTTTTTTACTGCGGAAAAAGATGAGTGGCGGAATCTCTGTACCTATCAAAATACTCTCCAAGAAATATGTAGCTTTTTCACCGTCCCATACATAATTACGCTGGTAAGGTGGGGCATACTGAGTTTTCTTTACCTTGTCTTCATTGAAAAGACTATCTATCGTAACTACTTTAGAGTCTTTTGCCAGTCTATTTACAAATATTTCTGTTAGGTTCATATACGTCTCTCCTACAAATAATATATCCAACTCTCTATCTCTCTGTACAATGACAAAAGTGCTCAGACTTCCATGCCTGAGAGCCTCCAAATCTGATATCCAACTTAACCGCCATCAGCAATCCAATCGGATTATAACGTTGCATAATAGCAAGCAACAGAATCAGCCAACGTTCAACATAGCCAATTTCCAAACCGCAATTATTGTTACCTATAACTTTTGAATAAGTTCTCATACTATTCCTATTTTAATTCATTTCTGTAGTAATGTGTTCAACTAAGAATCACCCATATTCCATCATTATCCTTACCTTTATGCTTCAATACTCCCAATTTTTTCAATGTGAAAATATCACGCTCTATAGTACGTTGGCTCACCGACAAGATCTCCGACATTTGCTTGCCGGTGATTGTCGGAGACTCTTTTATCAGATTGAGTATTATCTGTTGACGCTCAGTAAGTTTTGTCTCCGACATGTTTCCGTCATTGTCTCCGACATTCTGTGTGTCGGTAGTGGCAAAAATAATGGTCTGAAATTGGGTTGGAGTAGATTTGAATATAGGCTTCAATTCATCCTTATACCCATCCAAGGCCTTCGTCTCATTGCAGATGCGAGTAAGTCCACTACCTCGTTTCTCCATATAATCCAATTGAGCCATCACGTTCGCGAGAATAGGATTACGTCTTTCGGAAGAGACTTCAGCAATATCCAAATTCTGAATCAACAATCCATTATACATACCTCCTGGAGAGACAACAGTGAGGCGATCATCGTAGATGTCAAGATGAACTTCACCGCCCATTACTGTATAGTCACGGTGAATGAGGTGGTTCACCATCGTTTCAAGAACAGCACGCTCTGCGTACTCTGGTTTGTTTTTTCGCCCATCAGGCAATTTCTCCCATCCTCTCTTTGTGTTTGACTTTACAAAGTTCATGGCTTCACGCAATAACATTAATACATTACCCGTAAACTCTGCATCATTAATGGCATCACCCTTTTCTTGACCTTCCCATCGAGTACAATAGAGACGGGATTGCCACAATGGACAATCATCAGCAAACAGTGCACCAGCATTTGTAAGATTACCTGCATTATTAACAAGCCCGAACGATAGGAGATACTTCTTGTCCCATTCTTGGCCTGTACGTGTTTTGAACGTGTTGGCCAATATTGTGAAAGAATAGTCCTCTGCCTTATAATCTGTGTAAAGTGAATCGTATGTTTTATTGGAGCCTTTCAACACTAAGCGTACCATCTGCTCTGCCGTTGCAGGTATGCTTTCATCACCATTACGGACAAATGCCACTCTCTGACCATCCCCCACATAATAATACGGAGTATAATGACCTGGGATAACTTTTAATTGCAGAATGTGCAATCCGGCTATTTCCTGAGGAATCATTTCAACCTCAGGAAGAGGATCCATATAATCCCGAATCTTACTGCTAATTGCTTCACAAACATGCTGCACGTCTTCAAGACCTTTTATCGAACGGTCATTATCAACGCCGAAGAAAAGCGAGCCCCCCAAACCATTAGAAAAAGCACTCACACTTTTTAACCAACTTTTGGGTTTCTTTTCTTCCAACATCGACTTAAAATCGTATGCAGTACATTCTGCAATCAGAGTTTCTAACTTCATATCTAAACGATGATTACTATCCTACTTGTATTATTTTGAACTATCAGTTTGCAAAATTACAATTTTTTTGGCAAAAAGAAAGAAAATTACCATAAAAAGCATCGATTCATATATTATTATAAGGTGAAAAGGCAAATAAATGGGTTTTCAGCATTCTATTTCAAAAAAAAATCGTACCTTTGCACCCGCATCCGCCCCACGCCGTAGCCGTCGATCTTGTGAGAGTACACGGAGCGGTGAAGAAGAGAGGGAGGAGCACTACATATTAGGATGCGTTTGCTAACGCACTGTTTTAGGCTTTCTGGAACGTAGGAAATTCAAGAAAGTACAGTCTGAAACGATGCAGAGGTAGATGCTACGGGTAGGTATATAACCGTTCCCGTTGGTGTGCCGATGGCTGTAAAAGGTCATCACGCACACCTTTAGGGGCGTATCATATATACCAACGGCGTGGGTATCGATCTGCTTTGTCTACTGTACGGGTTTCCTACGACCTCAGAGAGCGGACAGGCAGAGGCCAGATACCCCGCTTTCTTTTTATGTGGTTCCAAACATTTATGGTTCAGTCCGAGTTTGGGTATTTGACGGACATAAAAAGAAAAAAATGCTTCAGTATAAGGACTTAAAAAGGAATCTGAAACAGGACAACGCAGGGCTACTTTCTGTGAAGGTGGCTCTTGTCGGAGATACGGCTACACAGTTCTTGGCTACAGCTATTCAGGGTATGGGCGTGGAACGCGGATATCATATCGACTTGTTTGAGGCTGAGTATAATCAGGTGGAGCGTCAGTTTATGGATCCCTCAAGTGAGTTGTATGGATTTGATGCAGATATCATCGTTGTATTCCAGTCAACGCACAAGTTGGGTGAGTATCACAGTACACTTCCTGCAGAGGGTCAGGCCTCACTTGCCGACGAACGCTTGTCGTTTGTGGCATCTGTCTGTGAGAATCCGTCTTTGGCTAATAAGAAGATTATTTACTTTAACTATCCGGAGATTGAGGATACCGTATTCGGAAGCTATGCCAATAAGGTGACATCGTCACTTTCGTATCAGGTACGTAAACTGAACTATGAATTGATGAACCTCTCGCAGCAGTATCCGAACCTTTTCATCTGTGACATTGCCGGTCTTCAGAATAAGTTCGGTCGTGACTTCATGTTTGCACCAAATGTCTACGTCAGCACAGAGATGATCCTGAGCGTGGATGCTCTGCCATATGTGGCTTCGAGGGTGATGGATATCGTTTGTGCCATTAAGGGACAATTCAAGAAATGCTTGATTCTCGACCTGGACAATACTGTATGGGGCGGTGTCATTGGTGACGACGGTTTGGAGGGCATCCAACTTGGTCACGGACTTGGCATCGGAAAGGCCTTCACGGAGTTCCAGATGTGGGTGAAGAAACTCAAACAGCGTGGCATTATTATCTGCGTGGCTTCGAAGAATAATGAGGAAACGGCGAAAGAACCGTTTGAGAAACATCCTGATATGGTGCTGAAGTTGGACGACATCGCTGTGTTCCAGGCCAACTGGGAGACAAAAGTTGACAATATCCGAACCATCCAGAGCATTCTGAACATTGGCTTCGACTCAATGGTGTTCCTCGACGACAATCCTTTTGAGCGGAACATCGTCCGCGAGAACATCAAGGGTATTACTGTTCCTGAACTGCCGGAAGATCCGGGAGAATATCTGGAATACCTTTATTCGCTCAATCTCTTTGAGACGGCTAGCTATAGTAATGCTGACAAAGACCGTACTAAACAGTATCAGGTGGAGGCTAAGCGTGTTTCCCTGTCGAAGACCTTTACCAATGAGGCTGACTTCCTCAAATCCCTGAATATGGTGTCGACTCTCAGTGGCTTTACCAAGTTCAATACACCTCGTGTGGCCCAGCTCTCCCAGCGTAGTAATCAGTTTAACCTGAGGACTATCCGCTATACTGAGGCTGATATCACAGCTTTGGCTGAGGATCCGAACGTGATAGATCTCAGTTTCACACTTGAGGATAAATTCGGCGACAACGGCCTTATTGCAGTGATTATCATGAAGCGGCAGGATGCAGAGACGCTCTTTGTCGATACTTGGTTTATGAGTTGCCGGGTATTGAAGCGTGGTATGGAAAACTTTACGCTCAATACGATGGTGGAACGCGCCAAGGCGGCAGGCTATAAGAAGATCATCGGCGAATATCTGCCGACTCCCAAGAACAAGATGGTAGAGAACCACTACACTGGCCTTGGCTTCACGAAGATGGAGAATTCGGAAACGGCTCGTTATGAGTTGGATGTTGAGGCTTATCAGCCCAGAGAATGTTATATTGAAACAAAAACAGTATGAACTATACGACTGATCATGTAGGCTATCTGACGGGAGATATCAGTTCCACGGCCAAGGAGTTCGAAAGGTTGGGGTATGTCGCTGGAGACATTGTTGATGACGACACTCAAAGGACTAAGATCTGTTTTTTGTCCAAGCCTGGTGAAGTCCGCATAGAATTGGTTCAGCCTTATGAGGATAACAAGACTATGCAGAAGATGCTGACCCAACGGGGCGTCACTCCCTATCATATGTGTTATGAGGTCGACGATGTAGATCAGGAGTATGACAAACTGATTCAGGAAGACTGGACGGCATTATTCAAGCCTGTTGCAGCTCCGGCCTTCGAGAATAGGAAGATCTGCTATTTCTGGAACTCAGAGATAGGTTTTATAGAGTTAGTGAATCGTAAAAAGTGAAATAAATAATAAGAAATTATGGAAAGACAAGAGATTTTTGAGAAACTGAATGAGATTTTTACCGATGTGCTTGATCTGGACGAGTGCAACTTGACCGACGAGACAAGTGCCAATGATATAGAGGAGTGGGACTCCTTGAGCCATATCCAACTGATTGTAGCTATCGAGAAGGCATTTAAGATCAAGTTCACTTCTCTGGAGATCATGAAGTGGAACAACGTGGGAGAAATGGTCGATTCTATAATAGAGAAAATATAGTCAGATGGTTGTTAATAGCTTTGCGTTTTGGATATTCTTTGCGATTATCCTAATACCATATTTTATCATATTTAGAAAGAAACCAAGATGCCAAAATTTTTGGATTCTTTTGGCATCATATTTCTTTTATGGGTGGGCTGAGTGGAAAATGATTCCACTATTAGTTGCAGTCACCATTATTTTCTACTTTTTGGGCATCTCGATTAGTAACAACAACAAAAGCAACCCCCAAATTGCATCTCGATTAACTTCATTATCTGTTATATTAGGAATTGGAATATTGTTCTATTTCAAATACTTAGGTTTTTGTATTGAGCAATTCCAATCATTGTTTAATTCTTTTGGACTGCAAACCAATGAATCTACGTTTAAAATTATTATGCCATTAGGTATAAGCTTCTTTACATTTAAACTAATAAGCTATACAATAGAAGTACATAGAGAAAATATATCTGCAAATCGGGATATTATCTCATTTGGAACCTATATTGCCTTTTTCCCTACAATAATGTCTGGCCCTATAGACAGACCAGGAGAGTTCTTGCCCCAACTTGACAAAGCCAGAAGAATTGAGAAGTCAGACGTTTCTGAAGGTCTAAAAAGGATTCTTTGGGGTATGTTTATGAAAATGTGTATTGCTGATCGAGTTTTTGGATACACTGATGCTGTATTTGGAAATTATACACATCATAATGGTATAACAATAATATTTGCATCGTTTTTATATATTTTTCAGTTATACACTGACTTTGCTGGCTATTCTGAAATGGCTATTGGTGTTTCGCAAATAATGGGAATCAAAGTAAGAGAGAATTTTGTAAGACCGTTTTGGACACAAAACATAGCAGAATATTGGCAAAGATGGCACATGTCACTCACCACATGGATAACCGATTATGTTTTTATGCCACTAAATGTTGCATTTAGAGACTTCGGGAAGAATGGACTGTATCTTGCCACATTCATAAATCTTGTTGTTATTGGTATGTGGCATGGAGCAAATTGGACCTATGTATTGTTTGGTGTTTATCATGGCATTATTTTGATTATTATAGCTGCATTAACTAAGAAAAGGAAGAAAATTGAGAAACGTTATTCATTAAAAAACAACTCTGTTTACAAATATTCTCGTATTCTCCTTACTTTTGTTTTAGTAACAATAGGCAGTGTCTTATTCAGAGCAGAAAGCGTAACAGACTTTTTTCTAACTCTTGCTCAGTTAAGTAACCATACTGGTTATCTGTTCAGAGGTGATGGAATACCAAATCAGTTGATGGCTCTATTGTGTATACTTATTCTGATGTTCAAAGAATACAAAGATGAACGTAATCTGAACATACATTTTATTCACAGTAAAAATGCTAAGGTTGAGGTGATATCAATCATAGCGCTAATCAGTTTCGTTCTGTTAACAGCAGACTATAATGGAGGGCAATTTATCTATTTCCAATTCTGACAAAAATGAAAAGTTTCATTATAAAAAGTATTATTATCGTAGCGGGGCTATTGCTTATCGACTTTACAATAGGGAAAGTGATGGGCTATGTAATTGCCCACTTTGGTATGAAAGGTGACTATCTGAAGATTGACTATATGCTTAAAGAAAGTCAAGATGACATCATAATTTTAGGAGCATCGGACGCCATCTGTAGCACCATTCCAACAATTATGGAGGATAGTTTGTCGATGACATGTTACAACGGAGGATGCAGTAGCCAGCAACTACCTTTCTTCGATTCAATGCTTCAGTCACTTATTTTGCGCCATAAGCCCAAGATGCTTCTTCTGTCACTAAACCCTGAAGCGTTAACAAGTGAATCATATGGCAGATTTTCACTCTTAAAACCATATTACAATACGATATATCCGACAATAGACTCAACACTTATAAAGGAAGAAGGCGACAAGAGTGTCCTCCTAAATTCAAGTTTCTATCGTTATAATACAGTCGGATTTAGAATTTTCTTGTCATACATCGTAGATAGAGGTTCCAGGAAGAACAAAGGGTTTTCTCCCAAAAAGTTGAATGGTAATTATCCAGATCTTCTACCAGAAAGAAACGATGATAAGGATTTCAAAGACATGCCATGTGAACACTTGAGTAACATTATCAAATGTTGTAAGGATAATGACATCAGACTCTTTGTATATGTAACACCCAAGTACAAAGCCTATGGCACAAAAGGAGAGATGACTATAGGATGCAAAAGGATAAAGGAATTTTGTGATAAGGATAATATAGCTTTTCTTGACTATAGTCAATCATTCTTGAAACATGAAGAGTATTTTTACGACAATGTTCATCTGAATGAGAAGGGAGCAAACATATTTACAGATATGCTAATCCATGATATTAAACACATGAACTATTCGAATTAGTAATATCTATCCTTTGAATCAAATAGTTACACAGACTTCATACCGAATAATGAGGATGCAATTATTTAATAGCATCCTCATTATATGAATTTATTTGCAAAAGCTATATAGACAGCCCTCGTTTCTTGGTACCATCCCAATTTGTCAGCTCATCAGCATTACCATTACTGCCGCCAACAGACTGACCTCCTATAGACAGTCTCATTTCTGATGCGAGCTGGCCTATACGCGTTACTGCTAAGTCCCATAAGGACCTACTAATACTGCCAACTAAGGAATCGGCCATATCTGCAATACTGCTTGCAGCCTTCTGACGGTCGGACTCAACATGAGGATCAAGATTGTTAAGTTGACATTGGGCGATGATGCCCTGGCCAATGGTGCGTTCATCATCATGATTGAAGATGGATGCTGTACTATGAGCCCAATCAGCCAAAGTCTGAGCCGCTTTCTTGACAACGGCATAGAGAAGGTTCCAATGCTCGTATGCCTCTGATGCACCTGACATACGGATGAAACGCTCTATATCAGAAAGACGGCTTTCTGCCTCATTAGCTCTCTTCTCTTCACGATTGCCTCTCATGGTCTGCTCGTGAGCTTTCTGTTCTGCGGCATCTGCTCTACTTTTTTCACGGGCTACTGCTCTTTCATCAAGTTCAGAGATACGATGTCTCAAAGCCATGTTCTCCCTATCCGTCTCAGCAGCTAAGGCTATCTTCTGTTTGGCATTGAGATACATCTTCTTGCCAACATCGTTGATTTTCTTCTTGTGTAGTTTCGACACGCTGAGTAACTGGCTCTGGAGAGCGGTTACAATCTCTTTAGCCTTGGCATTGCGTTCCTTTTGCCATTCTTCACGCTTCAACATGGGAATGGGTGTCCTGATTTCCCGGTCAAGTCGTGACAATGTCATGTCAATAAGGTCTTTAACGGTCAACGGTTCCTTTGAACCTTGGAAGGAGAATGTCATATCAGCAAATGGCACCGCATCCAACTCTTCTTCCGGAACACTTGTTGCAGAAAGCAGTTCGTCGATGGCTTCCTGAAGTTTGGTCAACTTACTGTTACCAGCCTCTATTTTCTTCTGGATCTGCCTCGATTCTTCTTTCTTACGTTCCGTATATTCTGCAACCTCTTTGGCACGTATGGCTTCCTGCTCAGCCTTGAAAGTATGAGCATCACGCCATTTCTTGTCACTTTTCTTACCACGCTCCATTTTGAGGGCGTTGGCCAACATGTCCTGAAGTTCCGACATATCATGACGGTTTAGATTGATACACTGGCCAGTCTCATGATCAGTCCAATCGAAAACATAGTGAGCATGGTGGTTCCATAGGAAGATTGTCGAACCTTCTGCGGAATCAAGATACTTTCCTTGCTGATGATCCTTGTCTGTTACAAGATGCTCATGGCCTTCGTCAAGGTGAGCATAGTAAGCTTTCGTCTTGATGCCCCAACGTTGCTCAATCTGATTAGCCAAAGTCTTCATCTGCTCCATCGTCGTAGCCTCCGTGATGACGGCTACACCTTCACGGATAGGCTCTGAGTTCTTCGGCATTTTCTTAGGCTTCGACAAGTCAAGTTCCCATTCAGGAACAACCTTTTGAAGTCCAGTTCTTGGGTCAACGATTGGGTTGCCAGTCCTTTTGTCGTAAGCAGGCATTGTCAATTGTTTTCCATTCTTATCAAGTTTTGCCTTGCGACAGAAGTGATGGCAGGAATAGCGCTCTTTAGCCTTGCGGATCTCATCGGCTACCGACTTGAAGTCCTCTGCTTCCCAAATCTTGTTAAGATGTGAATACTCGGAATGAACATGCTTCATTTCCTTTTCGCGCCTGTTGTGCTTCTCGGCACCATACTTTGCAGCGCATATATGTATTGATGTTTTCATAATTGTATAAAATTAGAAATTATATAATTCAGATTTACAGTAATTCAGAAGATGCCTTGGCGGCAGTCATTCTGGCGAGAGAGTCCAGGGAGAACGTTTCTCCTTGGTCGGGTTCTTAGGGCTGAAAGTCCTGAGCGGGGGTCTGGGGAGGGTCACTCCAGCGGTAGGGCTCGAAGGGGAGAAGCCGCTCCCCTCGCGGTACTTAGGCAGAGCCTGAGCGGAGTCCAGAGAGGTCACTCTGGCACACAAGGGTTGACATAACCCTTAGTGTGCTACCTGATTCCCGTTGGGAACAGTCGGGCTGCGCGCAGTGTAAGGCGCAGAACGGCTGTACCGACGGGATAAAGGTAGAAAGCTCGCAACGCGATAGACAATCGCAACCCTGTTGCGTAGAAGGGGGTATAGGGGGCAGCATAGCCCCCATAACGGCCAGTACCACGACAATGCAGAATTACAGAAATGCATATTTGTATAATTGTAGATTATCATATTTACAGAATTACTGTTTTTCTGCATTCGCTGTGTTCGGTTGTGGTGTCCTGAAGGATGGGTTCTTATAGGGAAGAACAAGCATCATTTCGTTGAAGCGGTCTGCTATTCTGACACCATAAACCGTACGGATTTGGGAAGGGGTAAGATTGGTCGTTACCATCGTGAAAAGCATTCTGTTATAGCGATACGACAGTAGATCTATCACAGGAGCGATACGATTACCATAGTCGAGAAGTGTGGGTTCCTCTTCACCAAGGTCGTCGATACCAAGCATATTGGCATTCTGAATTTGTCTGTATTCTTGAGAGTCAACTTTAACTTGGTTATAGATGAACTTCGCACTTTCCACCCTCATACCATAGGTGCTAAATGTGGTATTACCATTCTTCGGAATTTCAAGGGCCCTGATGAGGTTTTGCAGGGCATACATCATCGTGCTTTTCCCATTACCAACTCCACCACACAGCATGATGCCAAATTTATAGGTAGGCTTGGTGAACAGCTCGGCCATCTTCCGGATGTGGCTTTGTAGCTCCGCGCTATCAACGAAAGTGTTACCACGCTTTTCAACCTCAATCTTGAAAGCCGTTTCAATACCAAGAACAGCTTCATCTGTTGACATCGGGAACTTAGCAAAGCCCGGTGTAATCTTCTGGCCTATTAGCTTCGATTCTAACTGTGCCAGTTTTGCAATCACATTTTGATTCTTTTCCATAATTGTTTCTGTATTTGTATTTAATCCAGTTATAAACATAGTTACGACAGTCGGTCTCTTCTTTCCCCTTGCAGCCTTTCGATTCCTGTTCTGAGAAGAATGCATTGATCTCGTCTTTCAACGATTCTTGATCAAGAATTATCTTATTCTTGGCAAGTTTATCGGATAGTTCGCAGAGCCAGGGATCATCATTCAATAGCTTTTCCCTAAGTTCAGAAAGAGACAACACATTTTTTGAATTGGGTGAAGGATATTGTTTTTTTCCCCTTACTTCTTCTTTATTGTTTTCTTCTTTTATATTGGAATGGGGTAACGATTGGGGCAACTTGGGAGTCAACGAATCAGACAACTCTTCTGTCATTGTTTGAGACAACGGAGGAGTTGACACCCTATCACCAATATTATCGAGGCTGAGTGTGTATAGAGCAGGCTTACCTTTGCCTTCTCCTTTGGAAAAGCCAATCAGCCCTCTCTTTCTTAGACCCTCTCTTGCCTTCATGACGTTCTGCTTAGAAGTATTTAGCCGTGCCACCACCATCTGGGTGCTAACCTTGAAAGGTGTCACCCAGTGCTGACGGTTGGCCTCATACAGTAGGTAGAAGTAGAGAACACTCTCACTCAGAGAGCACGGGTCGTTCTCGTTCTCAAACCAGAAATGGTTCATGTAATCATAGATACCCATCATTCGCCAACTTTATATCCACTTTCCTTGACCAACTGCAATGCGAGATCTGCATCTACAAGAATCTTACGCTGCACCTGTGTAATGGCATCATCAATAACACCACTGTTCTTGATGCGTTGGGCTGTGGACTTACTGCATCCAAAAAGGTCGGCAATACCTTTAATTCCCTGAACATATTTCTTGTTCGAGGGTTGGTTGCCACCTTCGTCCGAGAGACTTTCCATAAGGACATGTTTAAGCATATACTCATGGTCTTTACCTGTGAACTGCCAAAGAGGTTTCTTTAACAGTTCCTCATATTCTGGATCCTGCTCATTCTTAACAGCCTTGGTTATCAGACTGAGGGCTGCAGGATTCACGTTGCGTCCTGTGGCAGCATTGCCAAGGAGCATTTTGCCAACAGCTTCGTATATGGAAGCATTGGAACCTTGTTGTTTTGCAATTCCTTTTTTATACATGCTGATATACTTTTTTATTTTCAATTTTGCCAGACGGTATCACCGAGTGACGTTATCTACACACTTTTGCATCTGTTCGAACTTAAATGCGGCAGCAAAAGTACTTTTTTGAAAATAAAAAAGGGGTCGTATATACCAATAGCAATTAAGCCAACCCTTTCTTAATGCTTGTTAACACTAAAAACGGGTAAGACAGCTTCAAATAGCCTCTTACCCGTTCATCTATGGTTACTCAGTAATGTATTCTAATCCTGGTCAATCGCAGTAAATAGCGGAAGCCATTTCTTAATGATCTTGCGAGCCTTTTTCCATTTAATAGTATTGTACTCCTTGTACAACCTGTATTTCGTGTCGTCAAGGAGGATATTGGCATGTATCAACAGTTCTGAATATCTTGCCTGTGGTTTGGTCAGTCCCTTAATGTTTGCCCAAGGATAGGCTTCTACCAATGAACGATGGAAAGCCTCGTAATCTCTGCATGATATGTGGCCCGAAACTATCAACGAATAAAACAAGTATGCCAAGGATACCGTCTCCTGTTCTTCCTCCAAAAACTGCTCTATCAGTTGAGTCACGGCTTTCTTGTTTCCGATACACAGCTCTTCTAGCGTTCTGAAATCGGCCTTTCTTCCACCTTTCCCCTTTGTCTTTGCAAGTATAGAATCAATAATCTCAGCAGTTTCTTCATCTTCTTCCTGGCGAAGTTCCTTCCATTCAGACTTCGTATTGTAGCCATGAGAGACGCTCGAACTAACGAAACTTTTTGTTAGACTGTCTGCCATCAGTTGGAAATCATATCCCAAATTGGCATTGCTGACTATTTCCGCAAGTTTCTTCTGCATCTTCAATAGCCCTTGATCGAAAATCATGAAATAGCTGACTGAGTAAGCAAGATTATAGTTTTGCTTACGCTTGCTAATCAGGTTCTCAATCAGTTTTGGCACAGAAATCAGAGCGACAGACATTATAGCATAGACGAATAGTCTTACGTTTTCTTCATCAAAATCCTCATCTGCGAGCAGGTTAAAGATATAATTACTGGCTCTCCTGGGAATGCCATCAAAAAACACATCAGACATCTTTTTAGAAAACAAAACTTCTCCTGATCCCATATCAGATGGATTGCTGCTTGAGTACAACTTCACTTCACCAGTTGATAAATCGACTCCGAAACAGTTGTCACCTTCGCAACAACTGTCTAAAACTGTTTCGTATTTTTCCAACAAACTTAGACCATGCCCGTCACCTCCATTTGCAAAAAGGCAAATCCATATCTCTTCTGCCTCTTTGGGGATATTATCTGCAAATAGTTTGAAAAGCTTCGAGGCAAAGTCGATATTCGTAATAGACATCTTTTCGAAGTTCCTGAGAAACTTCTGATATGTGTTGACGTTGTTGTTATGCCAGGAATGGACTTTCTCCCTTATAGAGAAAGTGATTCTCTGATCTTTTTTGTCGATCTTTGACAAATCGACAGTATATCCCTTCTTCATTTTTATGCTTCCTTCTTTGACTTTTTGGCCAGACGTACTTTCTCTGCTATGCGATCAGCCTGCTCACTCACACCTACCTTGATATAATTCTCAAACACCTTTTCACTTTGGTGCCCACTCATGGCCATCATCTCACGGGTATCAAAGATGCCTTGCTTGTAGAGGTTGGTTATACCGCTACGGCGGGCAGTATGGGTGGAAATCAAGTCATACTTTGGCATAATGACCTCTCCGTGGCTATTGCGTTCAAATAATGGAGATCCATTGTGTTCCTGAGCGTACTTCTTCAACTTTCCATACTGGCTCCGCTCACTATCGTTCAGTTTAATACCCTTTTCAACCTTCTTGCCCCATTTTACGAAGTTCTCTTCACTCTGTTTTTGGCGCATGTCAATCTGAGTGACATGCTTTTCGGCAAGTGTAGGAATTGTTTCTGAAAGCCTCTTCAAAATATGCTTCAGATGATGATTCATCGTCCGCTTATCAACGGTAGGGAAATGATAATGATACTTATCGCAAATCTCAAACAGACGGTCATCAAGGATTGGCACCTCAATATATGTTCCAGTTTTTTGCTGAGAGAGACTAATGACAGGAGTGCCGCCATCGGTTGTCTTGAAGTTTTCTCGAGTGTAGAACCCGTAATCAGAGAAACGTTGGCATGAGAAGTTTCCGAGCAAGAAAAGGTCGCGCACTTTATCATCAACACCATCAAGTGGCATTTCATAGAGAGCATCCAATTCTTCTTCTGTCAAATATAGCTCAGCCTTCTTCTCATTGTCCTTTACCATTCGTTCTTTCCATACCTTCAGAGACACGGCATTGCTATTGATGCCTTCTTCGGCAGCAAGATTACAAAGCTTCCTGAAGCAAGTCACGTTTTTGGAAATGGTTTTGGGCATCATACCTTTCTTCTCCAGAAAAGTAGAGAACTTGTCTGCAAAGGGCTTAGTGATGTCATCAAACGTCATGTCTGCTGGGGTGTACTCACGAAGGTATCTGCCGAAGCTTACCCAAACCGTTACAGAAGAATCCTCATAATGTTCCCCATTATGATGAAGAATTTCCTTATTCTTGATGCCATTCAAAAAGTACTCATAGAACCCGATGATTGATTTCATGGCATGTTTCTTCTCTGCCAACTTTTCCTCACGTTCCTGTCGTTTTCTCTCTGCAATGTCCTTAAAGACAATCCTTTCTACTGCCGTGTTCAATATCATTGAGTTGATAGGGGAGTTGCCATCTTCGACAACATAATGTACATCATCGATGTCTATTCCGTTGACGATAGCATCGTTGATAGATGCCTCTATCAAATCCAACTTGTCAGATAATGCTTTGCCCTCTTCCGTCTGACGATAGCTCTCCCATATTTTGGGTGATTTGTTAACACGTTCCCATGTCTGGATGTCCACTGGTACATTAGTACACACCAATGCTCTTATCTTAGGGGTACGCTTGCGTACTTCTATATATAGGTTCGCGCGACCCTTTGTTTCCTTTGTCCTTAGAAAGTATTTTTTTGCCATGTTTTCTTTGTTTATGATTATCGGGTGCAAAGGTACAAAATAATTTTGAATTGATGGAACATTGATGGAACATTTTTAAAAGTTTATGAATTTTCGTGGCACTCAAAAAATCTATAAATATTTGTATTATACTGATATTCAGTTTGTTATAGTTGTTTCACAGAATTATTGAAAATCAACACGACGGTTCGAGTCCCACCGGGCACCCAAAAGGAAAACAAGCGGAAATCCCATAAACAAAAGGGTTTCCGCTTGTTCACTTTTGACAGAAAACATCAAATTTGAGCCGCAAAAATGCAAGAAAATCGCAAGAGGTGAACGGAATTTGCAGGAGAAATGCAAGAAAAATTCGGCTCACCAGTAAATCTCTGTGTCTATCCGTAGATCATTGATAACCTGTAGAGAAAGAAGTCCACATCTATAACACCTCTGAGCTGTGCACGGAATTGCTTGA
>ERZ842401.2797-NODE-2797-length-22668-cov-5.394552_pt1 | contig 22668 bp, 24 predicted proteins | sample MGYA00521270_ERZ842401 | MGnify/ENA primary metagenome ERZ842401 (study PRJEB31892, sample SAMEA3878208) | bioreactor metagenome | biome: Moose rumen | place: Sweden | collected 2011-10 | study: EMG produced TPA metagenomics assembly of the PRJEB12797 data set...
TTGCGCAATAACAAAGTTATTGGCAAAATCTTCCCCGCCCTCAAGGGGTGGGGATATTTTATATATCGAACTTAATATCTCAATGTCTTATCGTCTTAGAAATCACTTAACCCAAAATTCATTACGGGCAAAGAGTTTGGTTGGTCTATCGTTTGAATAAACCTGCATTCGATATGCACCGGCTTCATTTAACACAACATTATCAGTAAAATAAGTAGTTTCTTCATCTTTTAATTTTACATCACGTGTCCATACAAGGTTATAACCCATTTGTGCTAACGAATTATCCATTTTTACAACTTGGATATACAATCCTCTTGTATACTGCATCTTTGGCATTGTAACCATATAATAAATTCTCTCGCCACGCTTGAATTCAACCTCCGGCGTCATTACATTAATTTCTGTTATAGGTTTTGAACGAAAGATAATAACAGGTTTATCTTTTTTTATAAACCATGCATAAGATGGCAGACTAAGAAGCAAAATCGTTAAAATTACGGCAAATAATCTTTTCATTAGCCTTCCAATTTGCTTATAGCATCTCTGACTTGATTTGCAGTAGCTTCATCACTGTTATAATTTAAAAACAACTTGTAATTTTTGATAGCTTCTGATTTATTGCCTTCTTTTTCATAGGCAACCGCAAGCGCATAATACGCGTATGAATAGGTCGGATCAATATTTATAGCACGGTAAAAACTCTGTTTGGCACCCGTGTAATTTTCTACCGTCGCATAGGCAAGTCCCAAATTAAACCATCCTTGAGAAAACCCGGGATTTACAAACACTGACTTTTTGTAAAAGCTTATTGCACTATGTGTATCATTTTTTAATTTATAAGCATCACCTATTTTTAATAACGTAATATTATCAGACGGCTGAATTTTCAATGCTTCTTTATAACCTTCTATCGCCGCATCGTAATTTTTTGCCTCAAAATTTTGATTTGCGCTATTCAACAATTGTTCACGTTTTTCAACGTCAGCACTATCAAGCGAAGTCCCGTCATTAGGAATACTTATAGGCATAAATTCACTGCTTGGCAAAGTTTCTTGTATTTGGGCATTTATACCTCCACCGTTAATCTCTGCAATATATTGAGCATATTCGCTGCTATATTGCGAATTTTGAGGAGAAACTGAGATTGCCTTTTCATAGTAATTACATGCTTTTTCCGTATCTTTATTTGCTCTGTAACACTTAGCAAGTCCGTAATATACATAACCGTCAGTCGTACCATACTTTACAGCCTTGTTGAAATATTCAACCGCCAAAGTATAATTTCCGCTTTCCAAAGCTTTTTTACCTTGAGTTAACAAGGCCGAATTCAAATTGTTTTTTACATCACGATTAGATTTAACCTTTAACAATTCCTCGTAAAGTGCAATTGCCTGATTATAATCATTCATTGCATGATAGGCAATCGCTTTATTATATTTTACGGTATAATCATTCGGATTTATCTCTAATATTTCATTATAATATTTTATTGCATTCTTATAGTCTTTTTTCAAATGATAGCACTGCGCCAAATCCTTCTTGATAGCCGCATCAGAAGAATTTTTACTAACGGCCTTTTCAAGATTTGCTATCGCCGAATCAATATTACCAACCTTTTTGTAAACAATTCCCAAATTTTTATAAGCTTCTGAAAAATTCGGATAAATCGCTATAAATTTATTATACTGAACAATTGCCTCATTAGTTTTTCCCATATCAGCAAGAAGATTTGCATAATCAAATCTTAATTCATTCAAATTTGGATTTTGCTTAAAAATTTCTTCATATTGTCCAAGTGCAAGGCTGTCACGATTAGTTTCGACATAAGCCTTTGCCAAAACTGCTCTTGCCGCTAAATTTTCACTATCGTTTGCGACTGCCTTTTCTAAAAATGCAGAAGCTTTATCATACTTTTTGCCTTCATACAACGCCAATCCGTAATTCATAAAATCCTTAAATTCATCAGGATTTGAATTATAAATAGCTTCATATTCCTCTGATGCCTTTTGTGGTTGATTATCCGCAAGATAAGCTCCCGCCAAACCTTCTCGTGCCTCAATATGTTGAGAATATATATCTAAAAATTTGTTATAACTTTCTATTGCCGATTTATATTCTTTTAATTGAACTTGAGCATTTGCAATGTTTAAGTAATTATATTTATAATCAGGAAACAACTCCATTGATTTATTATAAGCTTCAAGCGCATTTTTAAAATCGCTCTTTGCCTCATAAATACTCCCTATACTAATATGTATAAAAGCATCATTAGGTTTCATCTCGGAAACTTTTTTATAAACCTCTAAAGCTTCATCAAACTTGCCTAATTCACTATAAGCACCTGCAAGTTTTGTATATAAAGTTACATCGTCACCGACTATATTCAATGCTTCTTTTATCTTTGCAACAACCGTGTCGTAATCATTTTTATATTCGGCAGAACATGCCTGCTGGTATAATACATTGGCTTCAGGCGAAGAAAATGCCATAACTCCGTCACAACCTGACAATGCCATAAGACAAATTAACGATACTATTAATAATTTATTGTTAGTTTTCATTACTCAAATTCCCGGATACACTCCCCACATTCTAGCAAATTACAACTAAAATGTAAAGCGAAATTTATCACCTATTCTCCTGCCATATACGAACCGAATAACGGCATATATAAAGCAAGTGCCAAAGTTAATACGATAGAACCGATTACAATAAGCATTATCGGCTCAATCATCTTTGTCATTACATCAATAATTTTATCCAATCTTTTGTCAATAAAATTAGTTGCCTGTAAAAGCATATCGCCCAAACGACCGGATTGTTCACCTGTTGCTATCATAAACAAAATCATTTTAGGCATAACTTGAGTTGACCTCAAAGCAACCGACAAATGCTGACCTTGTTGAACCTTTGAAGTCGCAACCTCTATTTTTGTTCTCAACGTATGGTTTGTAATGGTTAAATTTGCAAGGTGCAAACATTCCAAAATCGGAACACCTGCATCATATGCAACCTGCATTACCGCAATAAAGTTTGCAAAATTTGAATATTGCACCAAATCGGTTAATACAGGAATTTTTAAAGATATATCATCAATTTTTCTACGACTGGTCGGCCATTTGAAAGCAAAATATACCGTACCGTACAATGATATTAATATCAACGGAATTAAGAACCAATAAGTCTTTAAAAATATACCAATATCCATAAGTGTTTTGGTTATAAACGGCAATTCTTTACCCATACCGTCAAACATTTCCTTAAATACAGGAAATACGAATACTAACATTACGAGAGTAATGATTATGGCAAGTGTAACTACGAATGCCGGATACATCAATGTACCAATAACCTTACTTTTGATATTATCTTCTTTTGTTTGTAACTCCAACAAACGCTGAAGGGTTTTTTCCAATTCACCGGAATCTTCACCGGCTTTCACAAGCCCGATATATACCTGACCGAATTGCTCAGGATATCTTGCAACCGTATCGGCAAAAGTAGAACCGCCCATAATCTGACGCCTCAATTCTTTTGCCATCAACCTTAATTTTAATTTAGCAGCATCCTGCTCAATAAACATTAAAGATTCAATAATCGGAATACCTGACTGAGCCAAAATTTGCATGGTTGATGTAAAGTCTATTCTGTCACGCAGCCTTAAAGAACCCACTTTTCCGGCCTTTACATCTGCTTTCTTTTCATCCTTTTTAAAATTGGTGCTCTCTTCCTCATATACCTTTGTCGGAACAAAACCCATTTTTATAATATTAGCTCTGGCTTCACGGTCATTTTCCGCTTCAACTTTACCTTTTACTAAATCTTTTCCATCTTTTAATGCTACATATACATATATTGCCATTATAATCTCCCTTATTCGTTCACAAGTCCAAGTACACGTACAAATTCTTCAACTGACGTAAGCCCTTGAACAATGTGGTTTAAACAGGATTGACGCAAAGTTCTCATCCCATTCTTTATAGCAGTTTCCTCAATCACAATGTCATGTTCACCTGCCGCAATTAACTTCTTGATTTCTTTATTTATTGTCATTATTTCGTAAACACCAAGTCGTCCGCGATATCCTGTGAAATCACACTTATCACAACCCTTTGAACGATAAATCGGTGTCGCCATAAATCTTTGAATATCTTCTTCATTCGTAAACATCTGTCTTGCTTCTTCGTATGTCGGATAATATTCCTCTTTGCAATCATCGCAAAGCCTTCTTACCAATCTTTGCGCAATTACACCAGTCAATGTTGAAGATACAAGATAATCTTTTGCACCCATTTCAATCAAACGGGTAACTGTTGCTGCAGCAGAATTTGTGTGAACCGTACTTAATACTAAGTGACCTGTCAATGCCGCAGATATAGCAATTTCCAACGTCTCATAGTCACGGATTTCTCCGACAAGTATAATATCAGGGTCCTGACGTAAAATTGCTCTCATACAAGATGCAAATGTAATCCCCGCTTTTACGTTTATTTGGGATTGGTTTATACCGTCAAGCTTAATTTCTATAGGATCCTCAATTGTCGTAATATTCACTGTTTCACTATTCAAACTCTTTAATACGGAATACAATGTCGTTGTTTTACCTGAACCGGTAGGACCTGAAGTTAAAATAATACCGTTTGGACACGATACCATATTTTTAATTTTTTCAATATCATCATGAGTTCCGCCGATTAATTTAATATTTTTATCGTTTGCATTCAAACTAACGGCAGGCGCTAATACACGGATTACCACCTTTTCTTTTCCTGACACGGGAAGCGTGTTTATACGGAAATCATAAGAGTCATCTTTATATTTTATAGAAAAAGTACCGTCCTGAGGCCTTCTGTGCTCTGCGATATTCATGCTTGATAATACTTTGAAACGTGCGATTATAGACGATTCGACTTTTTGCGGTATATCAAGAACTTTTTGGAGCATGCCGTCTTTTCTGTATCTTACAATATATCCCGATAATCTCGGCTCTATATGAATATCAGAAACTTTATTATCAATAGCGTTTGTAATAATTTGGTTTACAAACTTCGCAACAGAACCCGTTGCATCTTCCAATTCAGATGCAACCAATTGAGAAAGTGATTCCTCTTGTTCAAATTCCGCAGATTCTTCCTCAATTTCCTTAATTATCTTCTGTGTTTCTTTTTTCTGGGCAGAAAAGAATGTATTTAGGGCATTTGCAAACTCATAATGAGTCATCAACAGCTGCTTAGGATTCTGCCCTGTCATATAAATGATTTCTTTTAAAACATCCGGTTTAACAGGCTGAACAACACCTAATACCAAATTTTTTCCGTCAGAAGATATCGGTATAATTCTATGCTCTTTGATAAAATCTTCAGGTAAAATATTAACAAACTTGTTCAATTGCGCCAACTGTTCAGGCGTAACAAGTTCATAACCGGTTTGCAAATGCAAAATCTCTTTTAATTGATCTAATGATATAAATCCGAGCTTAAATAATGTCGAACCAATCGGAGTTTTCTGACGTTTACTTTCCGCTAATGCTTGAATTAACTGAACATCAGAAATATAACCTTTTTGGATTAACAATTCGCCAAGCTTTACCTGCTTATTCGTACCATCATCAACTTTATCGGAATCAAGTTCATTTTTTAAATAATCAATTAATCCGTTAATTTCCGCATCAGATATGACTATAAACTTGACTTGCTCTGCAAATGATTCTTTTAATTTTAGATTTATGACCTGCTTATCGGAATTTGCACAAACCGCAACAAACAAAAAATTGTCCTTTACGCTGAGTGGAACAAAATTATATTGTTCCATCAGCTTAACATCTATCTTCCCAAGTATTTCCGGATTTAGACTATTTTTTAATCTTTTTAGTAACTCATTCATTTTTTGTTTGTTTAGTGTTTCCTGTGATATGATGCCGAATTATTACAGCGCATTCTTTGCACTTACGGCATCTTCCGTGTCTGTGATAATCTTTGGCGTAATCATTATAATCATTTCTTCTTTTGACTTTGTTGTTGAAGTTGATCTGAATGCCGCACCAATTACAGGTAAATCTCCAAGTCCGGGGAATTTCTTAACTGTCTTTGCTTCTCTTTCAGAAATCATACCGCCGATTACAAGAGTTTCACCATCTTTAATTCTTACATTTTTCAAATCAAGATTTCTTCTCTGCAACATAGTTGCGGCAATATATTCTTGTTGGAATTCATCAACCTGTGTTAATTGAGATCTGATTGTCGAATATTCAGGTTGAATATTTAATGTTACATATCCGTCAGGACTGATAAACGGAGTTATAGTAACTTTTACACCGTTATCGGAACCGATATTGTAAGTCTTTGCTGTAAAAGTACCTGTACCCGCTGTTTGATATTCAACATCGGTTGTTTCAATATAGTCAGAAGTAAGGTCAATTGTAGATTCTTGTCCGTTTGTTATAAGAATTTTCGGATTAGCAACCGTACGTCCCTTGTTGTTTTCCAAAATGTAGTTGATTGTCCACATCAAAGATTTTCCTCTTACATATCTTTTGATAGTGTGATCAACCTCACCATTTTCATTGAATACATCAATTGTACTTTTGTTAATCATTATCGGAAACGCCGGTTGCGTACTTAATGAACCGTCACCAAATGAGAAGTTCAAGAAGTCAGAATTGAAGGTCCAAGAATTGGCCAACGATTTACTTCCGTCTTCCGAAAGCTCGATAATACCAACTTCAAGGTATGCTTGAGGTTGTTTTTTATCCATTTGTGAAACGAATTCTTTTATCATATCAACTTGGCTTTCAGAACCGCCTAAGATACTGATTGTACCAAGTTGCGCAAAATATGCGATTGATAAGTTTTGAATACCGATTGATGAATAATCACCTGCAGACATATCCGAAGATAATGTACAAGCAACTTCACCACCGCCGAGCTCTAAGCTGTCAGCAAAACCGGTTACAACACCTGCGGCACCGCCTGTCATGATACCTGCAGCACCACCTGTTGAACCGCCGCTTGAACTCCCGCCGATTGACGGAATTAGCATATCACAAATCATATTTGCCATTTGTTCAGGTGTTGTATGATTTACCTTGAATGTTGAATATGTAGGTTTTCTGTCAAATTCGGCAATAATTTTTCTTGCTATATTAACGTCCTGCTGAGAACCGAAAATCATAATTTCATTAGTTGAAGGATTTGTTACCGCAATATCCTTTCCGGCTGAACCGATTTGAGCCATTGAATAAACATTCTTATTCAAAAATTCAGCAATTGCGGAAGCTGATACATATTTAACCGGTAAAAGCGTTATTTCCTGCTGACTCATCTTAAATGAGTTATCCCCGGCCTTTGCAATAATCAATGTGTTATCTTTAATTGCAAAAGTTAATTTTGCCTTTTCCATAATCATTGAAAAAGCAGAATTCAAAGGAACATTAACCAAATCCATTGTAACTTTATCATTTATATCATCTGAAAAGAAAATGATATTGTAACCGGCTTTGTCTGCAAACATTCTCAAAACCTGAGTTACATCAGAATCTCTCAAGCTCAAAGTTACAGGCGATTTCTTTTCAGTAAAAGTTACATCTCCCGTCAATTTGATGTTATCAGATGAACTGCCGCCTCTGATTACCGGCACATCCATTCTTGAATTGTTTTCACTTGCATACCCGTAATTTAGGTATTCATTTGCCGCAAAAGCTCCGATTCCGGTATTTGCTAAACCAAATAATGTTAACAGTGCACTTGCAATTAATTTTTGTTTAAACTTATCTCTCATGTTCGCTCCCGATTATTTATCCTTTTCCATTAAACTTATCTTATTTTCTGGCTCCGCCAAATTTTTTATCTAAATTTGCAATCTCATTATGTTTTACTTCACCGCTTGTCAAAATCTGACCAACGCCTGCTCTGTAAACATTTGAGCCTAATTGTACAACCACAACAGATTTTGAAATTGACAACACTTTATAATTGTTTATCACATCGCCGGACCTTACCAAATAATCCGTCCCTTCAATGTTTAATATCGCAGAAGGACTTGTATCATCATACATAATGCCTGATATTTTTGTAGTCAATATCTTTTCTGCACTATCATCCTTTTCTGCTGTCTCCAAAGGTGGTAAAACAAGATACGGCAATTTTTCAGTATTCTGGTTGTACCCTCCGGCTTCAGGAAACGGCAAAAACGGATCTGCACGCCCTGAACCCGCAATACTGATGTCCACCATATTTTCTTTTATATCTGCCATATTTTGACCTGATTGCGAAGGTTTTGAAGATTCATCTTTGATAGTTGCCATACCTGATGATGAATTATCACCCTCTGACGGGATTTGCACATCCATTTCTGATTCTATATCAGATGAAGATGCAGTTATATCATCACTATTATTGCCGCACCCTGTCGTCACAAGACCTACAGTCAAAAATAATGCTAAAGCAAATATCCCTATTTTCTTTTTCATATCCATTGACATTGTTTGCCTATTATCCTCTCTCAAGTATCGTTCCGTAAAATTGTTATTCACATTCACACCTTTTCTTAATTCTACAGGAATATAATATAATCATATGCCGTCTTAAACATCCATCAAATGATATATATTTCCTTAGCATAATTTTGATTATAATTATACTTATTTAAAATATTAACATATTTTTAACAGCATGGCAAAAAATTCTTATTTATTAAATAATTTTAATGAAATCGATATCAAAAAATTTCGTCACATTTTTTATTATTACAATATATAAAGGATTTTAGCCCATAATATTAAAGTAAAATGAAAAAATACCGTTAAAATATATGTAAGTACTACGGCCTTAATTATATTAAGAGATGTTACAAATAAAATCGCGAACATGGCAATAAATTATTATCACGTGTTTTAGTATAATTGTAGGTCTAAAGTGTAAGGAATATTATGTTTCGTGAAACTTTAGAGATGAATATAAAAAGATTACTTGATTTTCTTACGTATTCAAAAAATTTCATAGTAAGAAAGAACCCTGTGAAGTCAATGGTGTCGTCATTTTTAGAAGGTATAAGGGATTTTCTTACAATGAACAAGAAAAGAAAAATGGCAATGTACAGACTTAACTACCATCGTCATCAACTTCAAAAGATGGAGCAGTTAATCGCCGAAAACAACCAGCACGCTTTTCTTAAAGGTAACAATCTTAACCAAACCAGATAAGGGAAAAATCTATGGGATTACTAATTGCATCAGTAGAAAAACACCAGCTTAGGCAGGAAGAATTAGATTTGCAATATAAATTGCAGTTGATTACAAAAACCAGACGGGCACTTACTCAATCATGCGAAGATTTGACCGCTGTAGGCGCAAATTACGATGCAGACAGCCCTATGGCAAAATCATTAGAGCAAAGAAAAGCGAAATTGCAAGTCTTGGAAAAACAACTTGAACAACGATTCGAAGAATATCAAGATCAGCTAAAAATGATTGCTGCTCAAAGAGAATCTGCCGAGAAGATGTTTGATCAAGAAGTTCAAAAAGCATTTAAATACTAATAAATTACTTTTATAAACCACAAAAAATCATTTCCGAAAATTTTATACGGAAATGATTTTTGTTAATTACATTTTAGAAACAGTATCACTCTGCAACCTGAATTCATCACGCGCAGACTGGGCGCCTTCCAAAAACCCTTTGCGCTCAGCGCCTTCTATTGCAAGATTTCCAAAATAGTCAGTTAAAATATTTCTATAATTTCCCGTAACCATCTTAATTGAAGGTTCATCTTGTTTTAACTTCAAAAATTCATCGCCGCTATAATATTTTGATGCCCGACCTCTAACTTCTTCCAGTAAGAAATAATTGTCTTCTTCAGCAACCTTTTCAACAAAAGTATCGCCGTCAAGAGTTAATTCAAAATATGGTTTTCTGTAAGATCTGCCTTCTATGCTATCTTTAATCATTTGATATCCGGCTTTGAACCCTTCCTTTTCTTTATTAACGGCTGTAATACTATCCCAATAATAAATGGTGTTTTGCATATTTACACTTGAGCCCCTGTTGTAAGTTTTACTTCTAATCTTACCAATATTGTTTAATGCAATATTAATTTCTTTACCATCCAGATATTTTCCTGCAAGCCCGATAGCTTTTTCACTTCCGCTTGGCCTTCCGCAAGAAACCGCCATTAATCCCGCAAGCATATAACCGGAAATTTTGTTTATTTTCATAATGTTTACCCCTATGGATTTATTACTATAGTCATAGTAATACAAATATACGGAAATTTACGTGTATATTAAAATTTATGAAGATTTTAATTTAAAATCGTCAAATTTTATTTTCACGGAGTTTAATATAATTGGAAAAAAGGAGTATAAAAATGCAAGTAAATTCAGTATCATCATCGCCAAAATTAAATTTTAACGGCGGGTTACATGTTTTATCAGGTGCAAAAAAATCAATTAGCGAAAACATGTCAGATTTTTATTTGGGCAATAAAAATGTTGAAAGTATTTACGCAAAACTTGAAGGCACAAAGATTGATTTGTTAAAATATCCGGGTATAAAATCAACACCTGAAACAAAAATACTTAACGACATTGACGTAAATTTACATAATGTTTACGTAAATCCGGCAAATGGTGAAAAGACATACTTATATTCAATTCCTCAAATTGGAAACGGATATTACACAATCAACAGCAAAAAATCCGTATTGGAAAATCCTGTTTCACTTTATAAAGATATCGTGACAAGACTTCACAAATCAGAAATTGCAAACAAATTTAATCTTATAAAAGAATTATACGTAAAATAAGATAATTAATATAAACACATATTTTTAACAGACATTGGTCAATACATTACAAACATTGACCAATGCTGTTTTTTTTGATAGACTTCGGGTATGACGGATACGATAAAAGAATTGCTTGAAAAGAGGGAATACAATACCTTATCGGAATATGCGACAAAGAGTCGTGATAGCAAAGGTCGAAAAAAACCTGCGAGACCTGATGATATCAGAACAGAGTTCCAAAGAGACAGGGATAAAATTATACATTCCAAGGCTTTTAGACGTTTGAAACATAAAACACAAGTGTTTTTATCGCCGTATGATGACCATTTCAGGACCAGATTAACCCACACACTTGAGGTTGCGCAGATTGCAAGAACAATAACACGTGCATTGTTTTTGAATGAGGATTTGGCAGAAGCCATAGCGCTTGGTCACGATTTAGGGCATACGCCTTTTGGGCATTGCGGAGAAGGAGTTTTAAATGAACTTGTCAAAGGCGGATTTTACCATAATATTCAAAGCGTAAGGGTTGTTGAAGTTTTAGAGGATTTAAATTTGTGTGCAGAGACCATCGATGGGATATTAACCCATTCTTGGGGCTACAAACCCAAAACTCCCGAGGCTCAGGCTGTACAATTAGCGGATAAAATTGCGTATATAAATCACGATATTGAAGATTCAATTCGAGCAGGAATAATATCTGAAAGCGATTTACCAAAAGAATGCATAGAGTATTTTTCATCGGAGCAAAATAAGAGATTAAGCTTAATGATTAACGATGTTATAAAAAACTCAAAGGATAAACCTAAGGTTACAATGAGTGATGAATGCTGGCATTATACGACAAAACTTCGTGAATATATGTTTCAGACGGTTTATGTTGATTCACCGGCAAAACTTGAGGAAGTCAAAGCCCGCCATGTTGTCAGAGAATTATTTTTCTTATACAAAGATATGCTTAAAAATGTCTGTCCGGAAGATAAAATTGAGAGAATTGTAACGGACTATATTTCAGGGATGACAGACAGGTATGCCGTTGAAAAATATAAAGAACATTTTATACCTGTCGGGTTACATTTGGGAGCAAAGGAAGATTATCTTTTTAAACTTGCAAAGGTAATTGATTAAAATTTTTAATGAGAGTAAAATTTTGATATGAAGATACAAGACAAGGCAAAAATTCAAGGATTTGAAGTTAACACCTACAGCGAAGAGGAGGCTTTTGTCCGCATTCAAGAAACCGGCGGGCAGGTTGTAACAATAAACCCTGAAATTATTGCAATGGCAAAAGAGGATGAAGAATTAAAGGAGATAATAGATTCTGCGGAATTAGTAATTCCTGACGGAATTGGGGTTGAGATAGGTTTAAAAATATTGGGACACAATGTTAAGCGAATTCCGGGGATAAATTTTGCTCGCAGACTATTAGAAAGTTCTGTTAAAAAGTCTCAAACCGTGGCCTTAATCGGAAGCAAACCTACCGTTTTGAAAAAGACTGTTGACAATTTAAGAAGCGAAATTCAGGGGATAAATATTATTTATTCAAGAGACGGATATTTTGGGGACAGCCAAAATGTTATAGAAGATTTAAAATTATGCAAGCCCGATATTGTACTTGTTGCAATGGGAGTTCCAAAGCAGGAAAAATTTATTTACCAATTAAAAAAAGTTTTACCTGATGCAATAATGATAGGTGTCGGAGGAAGTTTTGACGTATGGTCGGGGTTTATAAAAAGAGCACCTGAAATATACCAAAAACTCGGGCTTGAATGGTTATACAGAACCATCCTTGAGCCGGAACGATTTAAAAGGATATTTCCGACATTACCAATGTTTATTATAAATGTGTTAAAAGAAAAATGGAGCAGCAAATGTTAAAAGAATCAGAAATCAAAGAATTAAAAGAACTTGCAAGAAAATCAAGAATTAATGTAATAAAAATGGTCTATAACGCACAATCGGGGCATATTGGAGGAGCCTTATCATCAGCAGATTTTATGACTGTTTTGTTTCATAAATGCATGAAGCTTGCGCCAAAATGGGAAAAGGATAAAAATTATTCCGAGCGTGACAGATTTATTCTGTCAAAAGGACATGCTTCTTCAATTCTTTACAGCGTACTTTCGCAGTGCGGATATTTTCCTGAAAGCGAACTTTTAACATTCAGAAAACTTAACTCCAAACTTCAAGGTCACCCGTTTCCGTTATGCAATGGAGTAGAAGTCGCAACAGGTTCTTTGGGACAAGGACTTTCAATAGCTTGCGGAGTTGCACTTGCACTTAAACTTGACAAAAATTCTGCAAAGACATTTGTACTTATGGGCGATGGTGAGCTTCAAGAAGGCAGTTGTTGGGAAGGATTTATGAACGCTTCGCATAACAAATTGAATAATCTTATCGCAATAATTGACAGAAACAGACTTCAAATTGACGGAAACACAGAGGATATAAAAGGTTTGGACAATCTTAAGGATAAGATAAAAGCTTTTAATTGGGAAGTTATTGAAATTGACGGTCATAATTATAACGAAATATATGACGCTATCGAAAAAGCTAAAACCTCTCAAAACATGCCGGTTGCAATTATTGCCAACACAATAAAAGGTAAGGGCGTAAGCTTTATGGAAAATAATGCAGGCTGGCACGGTAAAGCTCCAAAAACAGAAGATTACGAAGCTGCGCTTAAAGAACTGGGAGAATAAACCGTAATGATTTACGATATTTTGGAAAATATTTCAAGGTATAACCAGATTCAAAAACAGGCGAAAGATTTTATAATTGGTTTAAGTTCGGATATTCCGCTTGGCAGATATGAAATTTCCGATGGAATTTACGCCAATATTGAGGAATATTCAACCAAACGAATTGAAGAAGCAAAATTTGAAGCACACAGAAAATATATTGATATCCAAATTTTATTAAAAGGATATGAACGGCTGGATTTTGCACCGATTAAGGACAGAAAAATTATTGAACCTTACGATGAAACAAGGGATATAGAATTTTTTGAATATGGAAATACTGATATAACACCTTGTTTTTTAGACGGTAAAAATTTCGTTATGCTTTTTGGGGGCGAACTTCATGCACCGCAGATTTCACCTGACGGAGACAGAAAAACCGTTAAGAAAGTTGTTGTAAAAGTTCGGATTTAGAATTTTTTTGACTGTTTGAATACCAAAAACCCTGCCAAGTATTCCGTCTCAAAAATTCCTCATCAATTTTATTCAGACAATCGAATTTTCGCCCAAGCCACGTAGGGGCAATAAGATTTAGCCTGTCACCGTTTCCGGCAAGCCTGTGTATTGTACATTCACATGGCAATAGCTCCATAAAATCACAAATCAAACTTACATACTCATCGTCACTCATAAAATCCACTTCGCCGTTTTTGTACATTTCGGCAATTTTGGTATTATTTAAAGCGCACAACATGTGGATTTTAACTCCGTCGACACCAAGCCTTGCTATTTCTTTGGCTGTTTGCATAATTTCATCATGTGTTTCCCATAACCCGAAAATCACATGCACGCACACATTTATCCCTAAATTTTTTGTTTTTTCATACGCTCTTAAAAAGCAATCGTAATCGTGCCCGCGATTAATCCTTTTTAGAGTTTTGTCGTGAACGGATTGAAGCCCGTACTCTATCCACGTATAATAATCATCTTTATAAGATGAAATTAATTTTAATTTTTCATCATCCACACAATCAGGCCTTGTTCCTATTGAAAGTCCCAAGATATCCTTGTGACATAACGATGCATCATAAATTTTTTCCAATTCTTTCACAGGTTTATAAGTATTAGTGAAAGCCTGAAAGTATGACATGAATTTTTCGGCCTTGAATCTTTTACGCTGGATTTCAATTTCAGCCTTGACTTGTTCCTCAATTGACATTTCAGCCGAATGTGAATTAGAAAAACTCCCTTTATAATCACAAAAAATACATCCATCGTGAGATAGCGTTCCGTCACGATTAGGACAAGAAAATCCGGCATCAAGGGTGATTTTATAAACCTTGTAGCCGAATTTGTTCTTCAAAAACATACTAAACTGATTGTACCTCTTATCGGTACCGTTATAATACATTATTTGTTATCTTCATCCCCGTCTAAAATCGGATAAACGTAATGTTCGCCACAATTAGGGCAAACAACCTCTTGCTGCTTTCCTTCTTCAACTTCAGCCACTTCAAAAAGTGTCCTGCATCCTGATTGAGTACACCTAATAGCCATAACAGGTCTTATTAATCTTGCCATATCTTACCTCACTAATTTCTACAAGTTTATATTACCATCTTATCATTTTTTTATCAAGAACCATAATTTTTTAAAATTTAAACATTTTTGTTTGTAATAGTAAAACTGGATAACGATAAATTTATATGCTATAATCCGCTTATGAATGATGAGTTAAAACAAACGTTAAAACTGCTTCCCAGACTTCCCGGGTGCTACATCTATTACAACATAGAAAACGAAGTCATTTACGTTGGCAAGGCAAAAATACTTAAACGCCGTGTGATGAGCTATTTTAATAAAAAACATCACGATAGCGTAAAAGTTGAGCACCTTGTTTCCCAAATTTTCAGAATGGAATACATTATAACCAATACTGAAGTTGAAGCTTTAATATTAGAAAACCACCTTATAAAAAAATATAAACCAAAATATAACATTTTACTAAAAGACGATAAAAAATATCCGTATTTTCTTATAACCAAAGAGGATTTCCCTAGGATTACGGTTGTCAGAAAGAAGAATATGAACCCTGAAAAAGGCAGATATTACGGGCCTTATACGGATGTAAGAGCAATGTATGCGACATTGGATTTTCTAAAAAAGATTTTTCCGTTGAAACAATGTAAAACTCCTAAATTTAAAACTCGGCCTTGTCTTTATTATCAAATAGGAAGATGTCTTGCCCCTTGTCAAAACCTTGTATCAAGCGAGGAATACAAAAAACTTGTTAATCAGGCAGAATTATTTTTATCCGGAAAACAAACAGAACTTATGAAGCAATTAATGGAGCAAATCCAAAAATACTCTGATTCGGAACAGTTTGAAAAAGCAGCAAGACTCCGTGACAGTTATCTTGATTTGAAAAAAACACTCGAAAAGCAAAAAGTTGTTTATGAAAATACTAAATTAAACGAAGATATAATTTCAGTTAAAACCGGTGACGGACTTGTGGCAATAGTAATTTTGATGGTAAGAGAAGGGAGACTTATCGACAAAAAAGACTTTGTTTATGATTGCGAAGAAAATGATAAAATCGAATTTTTTGCAACTTTTTTCAAAGAATATTATGCCAATTTAAATTTGGAATTTCCTGACAGAATTGTATCTGATACCCTTGAAGAAGTGGGGGAAAAAGCACTTTATGAAGAATGGCTTGAAATTTTGTCAAACAAAAAAGTCAAAATAAGTTACGGTAAATCTGCACAGGGAAAAGAACTTCAAGCACTTGCGGATAAAAATGCTGATAATACTCTTGCTAACGCCAAAATTAAAAAAATGTCCGAAATAAGAAATGATTTTAATGAAATCGGTTCCTATATTGCAGAAAAATTAAAACTTAAAAATTTTCCTTACAGAATGGAATGCTATGATATTTCGCATATTCAAGGGACAAATACGGTAGCTTCCATGGTAGTATTTGTAAACGGCGTAAGTAAAAAATCAGATTACCGCAAGTTTAAAATCCGTACAACCGAGGGAAAACCTGATGATTTTATGTCTATGAAGGAGGTTTTATCAAGGCGCTTTAAAAGGCTTGGCGAAAAAGGATGGGAAAAACCTGATTTGATCATAATAGACGGAGGCAAAGGTCAGCTTTCATCCGTAATGCAGATAGTAAAGGAGATGGGAATAGAAGATATAGATTTTGTAAGCCTTGCGAAACGAAATGAAGAAGTGTTTTTGCCCCACAAATCCCAACCCGTAATTTTACCGAGAAATTCAGGACCTTTATTCTTATTTCAAAGAATAAGAGATGAAGCGCACAGGTTTGCAATAACCTTCCACCGTGACTTAAGGTCTAAAGCTGCCGTTAGCGCAAAACATAATAATCTTAATACTTAAATTTGCGTGATGTATGTAAAACCCTTAAAATATATATAGTATTATTGCGCACTTGATATGGGACAATATAGGGATAATTTGGTATGACTAATTCTCTTGTACGTAAAACTCTGCCAATCCTTCCAAGTGCAGTATTTTCCCTCAAATTTTCTATGCTTTCCGTTATAGTTTTTACCAAATTTTGCGCTGCCGAGAAATTATCCGCACATATATATTTTTTTATTGCTCTCAAGTCATTTTGTGCGCTAAAAGTAAAAACTATTTCATATTCCATTTATTGAATACTCCATTCATTCTTGATATCCGAAAATGAAACGGTTTTACCATCATCAACATCCTTGATACCATCTTGAATTGCCGTAATTTGCCATGCCTCAATATCCAAATATCTTTCTATAGCTTCCTGAGCCAAAAAAGATTTCGTTCGCCCTGTTGCTTCCGCCAATTTTTGGAGTCTGTCTTTTGTATCTGTTGAAAGCCTTAAAGAAAATTGTTCTGCCATAATTTGCCCTTTGTATTACATGTAACTACATTATATCATATTGTAATACAAAACTCAATCCTTAAACCTTATACTTTTTGGAAAACCATAACATATTCGTGCTTGAATATATAAAATCCGCCTGCAAGGGCTCTGTAACGCCATAAATTTGCTGTTTTACCTTTTGCTTTCTCATTACCTTGAATATCTTTTACGATGATGGCTTTTAGCTTAAATCCTAATTTCATCATTCTTGCCATACATTCAAAACCGAGAGGTTGAACCTCAGAATTTTTATAAGAATCTCCGATAATCAGTGCGGCAAATCTTCCTTTTTCAAGCAAGTCATAACCGTTTTTAGCAACTTTTTCAAAAAGGTCATAGAATTGTTCTGTATTTTCGCAATTAGACAAATCCTCAGGCTTGTCAGAAAATTTAATAATATCGTCATAAGGCGGATGAAGAATAAGAAGCTGCGCTTTTTCTTCTCCCATAATCTCCAGTCTTGCCTTAATTTTATCAACGGCAAACTCAGATGCTGAATCTGCGCAAATAATATTCACATCTGTTACGAGTTGTCTTGGTGTAAATTTTTCAGAAACGCTTTCTGCAAGTTCGGCTTTTAATTCTACACCGATACAACGGCGTTCCATATTTACTGCTTCAATTCCGGATGTTCCGGAGCCAAAAAATAAATCCAATACAACGTCGTTTTTCTTTGTAAATCTTTCGTACAATTGCTGGGCAATTTGTGGGATGTAATTGCCGTGATACTCGTTACTGTGTCCGTGTTCACGAAGTCTTTGAGGAAATTCCCACAAAGTATCGGTTTTTATATGGTCATAATTTTTCCATTCGTTGAGATTTATGTCACTGTATTTTGTGGTTTTGACAGGCTTTACAATCTGCAAATCAGTCTTTTTAACCGGTTTTAACTTGGTATTTGTCTTAATTCTTGGCATAAATTCTCCCCTAAAAATATTTTTTGACTTTTTAATCTTATAAAAATGTTTCAAATTTGTAATCAAACATTTAGATGAATTTATTTTTGTTGTAAAGTAAAATTGAATAGGACATAGATATATACATGGGAACGTTCTTCAATACAATATCAATGAGTGAGATATATATGGTGGTTGGATTTCTGCTATCGATGTATGCTTGCGTTTCCAATGATATTATTCAGACTTTAGGTACGTTTTTAAGTGCAAATAAAAAAACTCCGTTTTATTATTTATGGGCATTTTCGGTAATTGTTCTGGTTATCACAATTGTAACCGGCTGGATAGTAAATAATGGGGATTTGTCTTTTGGGCTTTTGACAAGAATCCCTGTGACGGAGGAATTTCCTTTAATCTATTTGTTACCGCCGATAATTCTTATTTTGTTAACCAGATGGGGAATTCCTGTTGCATCAACATTTTTGATATTGAGTGTATTTTCAGTAAGTGATGTTTCCGTTATTTGGATGATGCTTACAAAATCCGTCCTTGGATACGTAATAGCATTTATAACTGCAATTGTTATTTATAATGTTATAGGCCGTCCGGTTGAAAGATATTTTTACTACACCCAAAAACGTTCGGGCAACGATAAAATTCCAAAATGGTGGATGGTTGCAAAATGGTGTTCAACGGCATTTATTTGGTCGCAGTGGCTGGTACAGGATTCTGCAAAGCTTTTTGTTTACCTTCCGAGGAAAACTTCTTTTGCCCAGTTAATTTTCGTTTTACTATGTTTCACAATATTCCTTGGAATTTTAACCTATAATCGCGGAGGGGACATCCAAAAAATTGTTAAAATGAAAACGAATGTTCAAGATCCTCGTTCAGCAACAATTATTGATGTTATATATGCATTTTTACTATTATATTTTATAAATTTAAACAATGTTCCGATGTCAACGACTTGGGTATTTATAGGGTTACTTGCGGGACGTGAAATTGCACTGTATCAAAGGCTAAGATTTGAATCACCGCAAAAAATGTATAAGCATATTTTAAAAGACCTTTATAAAGTGACTTTAGGGCTTGTGGTCTCTATAGTTGCGGTTGTACTATTGACTCAATTCGGTTACGTTAAAGAATTTTTCTTTTCACATTTTATAGGTGGCTAAATGGCAAGGATTAAGCAATTATCGAAACAATTAATAAACCAGATTGCAGCGGGAGAGGTAATTGAGCGTCCGTCATCTGTTGTAAAGGAGCTTGTCGAAAATTCAGTTGATGCGGGAAGCAGAAGGGTTAGTGTTGAGATTAATAACGATTGCCGTAACATAAGAGTTGCGGATAACGGCTCAGGAATTCATCCTGATGACATTATGCTTGCATTTTCAAAACATGCAACGAGCAAAATCTCAAACGATGAAGATTTATATGATATTCATACTTTGGGATTTCGCGGAGAAGCCTTATCAAGCATAATTTCTATTTCGAAATTAACTTGTATCACTAGGACAAAGGATTATGATAACGGGATAAAAGTAACCTGCCAAGAATCAGAAGTAAATCAAACCCCGACAGGATGTGCAATAGGAACGATTATGGAGGTAAAAGATTTATTCTATAACATTCCTGCAAGATTAAAATTTTTGAGAAAACCTGATACGGAATTTTCTTACATACAAGAATTAGTTCAATCTATTGCGCTTGCCAATCCTCAGGTGGCATTTGAATTAAAAAAGAACGGGAAAATCGTCCTCACAACTTCCGGCTCGGGAAATCAGCTTCAGGCTGTAAAAGAACTCTTTTCAAATGTTATTTGTTCAAACCTTAAAGAAATTTCAAAAGTTGATAAAATATCAAATTTAAAAGTTACAGGTTACGCCTCTACACCTGATTTTACCCGTTCCAGCAAAAAAGATTTTTATTTATATATAAATTCCCGTACCGTAAAATGTCCGATTTTACAAAAAGCAATTGATGTAGCATATAAAAATCTTATTGCAAACGGAAAATATCCGTTTATTGTATTGAATTTGGAAATTCCGCCGACAGATGTTGATGTGAACGTACACCCGACAAAAAAAGAAGTCCGATACAAAAATACCAATCAGATATTTAACTTTGTAATATCGGCAATTCGCGGGGGGCTTATGAATTTTAAGAGTTACGAAGAATATTCAAACGAAACATCTGAACCTCAACTATCCCAAAATATTATGCAATTTACGCCTAAAAAAGATACCCCGGAAATTTTTGTGGATAAAAACCAAGATGCAATTTATCTTTCGGATGAAATTTATTCCCCGAAAGAAGAAAAAATTGTTGAGCAGGGGAAAATAATAGATTTTGAAACCGCACAACCTAAAGAAGAACAGGAAAATATTATCGGTCAATACAAAAATACCTACATATTAATAGAAAAACCTGACGGGCTGGAAATTGTTGACCAGCATATTGCGCAGGAAAGATACAATTACGAAAAATTATTGGAAAACAAAAAAATTGTATCACAGATGTTATTTATATCGGATGTTCTTGAGATTTCGGCATCAGAAGCACAAATTATAAAAGAAAACATTGAAAAATTTGAAAAATTCGGATTTTCAATAGAATTTGTGAGTGATAGAGAAGTAATATTCAGAAAAATTCCGCAAATATTATCAAAGGTTAACCCAAAAGAAATTTTATCAGATATTTTGGATAATATAGAAGGCGACATAAACGGACTTGAAGAAAAGATTTTAAGGACAACCGCCTGCAAAGCTTCTGTTAAAGCGGGAGAAAAGCTTAATATGTGGCAAATGCAAGAGATTATAAAGCTTTGGCGCACAACAAAAATGCCTTACACTTGTCCGCACGGCAGACCTATTACCCATACGATTAAACATAAAGATATCGCTGCATTTTTTGAGCGTAATAATTAATTTTATAAAACAGGAACGTCAATCGGTTGAAGAAGAATAACCTTCAGAGTATCACCTTTAGAAAGGTTGAATTCTTTACCCTTTTTGATAGCATCAACAACGCCATCACCTACGTAATAAGCACCGCCGCCGATTGCACCGCCGATTGCACAGAGAGGAACGGTAAGAATTCTCAAATACCCGCCTGCAACATCTTGTGCAATATCATTTCCCCATTTAGTTGAATTTTTGGTTATATCAACCGTATTATGCCAATTTTCAACCAAGGCATCTTTATAATATTCATTGTTAACCAATCCGCCATCAAACGAAACATCAGTCCTTCCGACAATAGACAAAGTCATAGGAATTTGTCTTCCATTCGGCGTTACAACATGGTCGAAATCCAAATATAAAACCGCGCCGCGAGAAAGTCTTCTCGCAGGTTTTATACGTTTTACCGTACCTCTAACCATTGAACCCATCGGCAAAATAACGTCTTTATCAGCTTTTTGATCAGTCAAAAGTATTGCCGAAAAATCGGTTCCTGCTTCGGTTAAAGTTGATATATTGCTCATCATCTGTAATTCAAATTCGGTTCCTGCGGGAATTCGTTTAGTTTTTGCCTTGGCACTGAACGGTGATGCCGCAAAAACTCCTGACACAGTAAACATTAACGCCAAAATTATTGTAAATATTTTAAAATTTAATCTCATAATCTCACTCCTTATAAAAGAAGGATACAATAAAATTTTATAAATTGCAATTTAGTAACATAAATGATAAAATTTTACCTGATGAAAAGATGCAGCTGGGTTAATGAAAATTCAAAATTATACATTGATTACCACGATAACGAGTGGGGAGAACCTGTGTATGACGACAGATTACTTTTTGAAATGCTTGTACTTGAATTTTTCCAATCCGGTTTAAATTGGCTTACTATACTGAAAAAACGTGAAGGATTTAAAAAAGCTTTTGACAATTTCGATGTGGTAAAAATATCTAAATATAAATCAGAAAAAATTAACGAATTAATGAACAATAGCGATATAATAAGAAACAGAGCCAAAATTGATGCAGCTATAGAAAATGCAAAAATTTTTATTCAAATCCAAAAAGAATTCGGCTCATTTTCAAATTATATTTGGTCATTTACAGATAATAAAATTGTAAAATATAGCGGAATACACACGCAAAGCGTATTATCAGATACAGTATCAAAAGATTTGAAGCGCCGCGGTATGAAACGTGTCGGAAGTATAACAATTTATTCATATTTGCAGGCTATCGGCGTAATAAATGACCACGAGCCTGATTGTTTTAAATATTGCCTGACGTGAATGGTAAATTTATTTTTTAAGACGTTAAGTTCTACAAATAAGATATCCCCACCCCCTTGAGGGGAATTGCGAAAGGTAAGAGGGTAGGTAGGTAGGTAGGAAGGTATGCTATCTATAAAAATCCCCA